>Ga0272445_1000031_pt1 | contig 141863 bp, 132 predicted proteins | sample YNPCB0031_FD_194404 | JGI IMG/M metagenome (GOLD analysis project Ga0272445, IMG submission 194404) | Hot spring sediment microbial communities from Yellowstone National Park, WY, United States - YNP-CB-003-1 | ecosystem: Environmental > Aquatic > Thermal springs > Hot (42-90C) > Sediment...
ATAGGTCTTATGTCGGGTACGTCAGCTGATGGTATTGATGCAATACTTGTAGAATTAAAAAATGATGGGACAAAATTTAAAATCATTAACTTTATTGTGAAAAAATATCCAGAAGAAATACGAGATTATATTTTCAAAACTTTTGAAAAGGGTAGCACTCATGATGTTGCTATACTTAATTTCATATTAGGTGAGCTTTTTGCAACTGCTTCATTAGATCTTATTAATTCTTCAGGATTTAAGGTGAGTGAAATAGATTTTATCGGTTCGCATGGACAAACAATTTACCATATGCCAATACTAACAACCATTGGAAACATAACTACAAGATCTACACTTCAGATTGGAGAACCAGCGGTTATAGCAGAAAGAACTGGATTGCCTGTAGTAGCGGATTTCAGAGTAAGAGATGTTGCGGCTGGTGGGCAGGGTGCGCCAATAGTTTCTTATGTTGATTATCTTCTTTTTCGTGATAAAACAAAAACAAGATTAATTCAAAATATAGGAGGAATTGCTAACGTAACTGTTATTCCAAAAAATGCAAGTATTGATGATATTTATGGTTTTGATACTGGACCTGGTAATATGATGATAGATGCTGCAATAAAATTTTTGACAAAAGGTTCATTCACATATGATAAAGATGGTATGGTTGCATTTTCTGGGAACGTTCAGAAAAAACTTTTAAAACAATTGATGAAACATCCATACATACTAAAACCACCACCAAAAACAACTGGACGAGAAATGTTCGGAGAACATTATACAAGAAAGCTTATAGATAAGTGGTTAAGAAGAGGTTATTCTTTTCAGGACATAATAACAACATTAACAGAGTTCACTGTACAAAGTATTATAGAAAGTTACAAACACTTTGTATTTCCAAAATATGATGTTTCAGAAATAATTTTAGGCGGTGGTGGTGCATATAATAAATATATTATTTCCCGATTAAAAGAAGAATTGAGAGGTATTAAAATATCATTGCATGAAGATTATGGTATTCAGAGTAAATTAAAAGAGGCGTTAGCAATAGCAATATTAGCAAATGAAACACTAAATGGGAATCCTAATAATATACCAAATGTTACTGGAGCTACTAAACCAGTTGTAATGGGTAAGATAATACCATAATTTTTATTCTTTGAAAATCATTTAGCCTCATTTTAGCACAAAATTAGATTTTAAGTTATGTGATTAGTTTCCATAGTTCATCTATTACTGGTTCTGTAATGTGAACCGTTTTGCCATCCTTTTTTATTATTTTTACTGGGTCATTTTTCTTAGTGAATTGCCCTATTACAGCTGTTTGTATTCCCAAACTATTTAAGATTCTTATGGCTTCGTCTAATTTTTCAGGTCTAATTGCAGCAAGCAAGACTCCTGAACTAATGAGTTTTATTGGGTCAATTTTTAAGTAGTCGCTAATAACTTTTGTTTCTGGGGCAATGGGTATTTTATCTTCATAGACTATAAGACCTATACCTGATGCTTGCGACATTTCATATAGACCTTCTAGCACTCCTCCATCTGTTGGATCATGCATTGCATTAACTAGATTTCTTTCTGCTAGTGCTAGGGCTTCTTTGAGAATTGAGGTATTATTTATCATATTTTGTGCTTGTTTTATGGTTTTTTGGTCAATTATTTTTAATAATTTATTCTGCATTGTTTCAGCTATTATAGCAGTTCCTTCTAATCCAGCTGTTTTTGTCATTAGTATGTAATCACCTGGCAATGCATTAGAGGCTGATACAATAAAGTTTGAAACTAGTGTACCTATAGCTGAGGCAATTACTATTGGTGGTCTATCTTTAAGGCCCGTAGCAATTTCTGTATGCCCACCAACTATTGCTACTCCAATGTTTTTTGCAGCTATATCAGCCTCTCTCATAATCTGTTCAATAGTGTTAATATTGGAATTTTCGGGAAGTAATATTACGAGAGTTACGGCTATTGGTTTCGCACCCATGCATGCTATATCATTAGAAACAACATTTATTGCGAGTTGCCCTATTCTATGAGAAGCTCCTACTATTGGATCTGATTTAAAGACTATTCTTGTGTTATTGATTTGTAAGAGTGCAGCATCAACACCTACTTTAGGTCCTATTAATACTTCTTTTCTTTCTGAACCGAGATAATTAAAGACAATCTTTTCTAGTAACCGTGGATCTAGTTTTCCTATTGGTAATTGGTTGGACATTGTGATGCATGTTAATAATTCATTACAAGGATATTAATGTTATGAATTTAGTTTTAAAATTAAAAATGGTAATGTTGTAATTTGTTTCATTATTCTGCATTTTTCAGAGAGCTATATATTACTCTTTTACATAGAATCTAATGACGTGGAAACTGAAGAAGTAAAAAGGATAACATGGGTTGAAGGTTATGCTAGTGATGAAAAGATCTTTTCTATGTTAGAGCCTTATGTATCAGAGTGGTTTAAGAGAAGATTTGGGACGTTTACTATTCCTCAAAGAATGGCTATTCCAGAAATTAAAAAGGGATATAATGTTTTAATATCATCACCTACTGGGACTGGTAAAACGCTTGCAGTTTTCCTTGGATTATTAGATGAACTTTATAGGTTAGCCAGGAATGGTGAGCTTAAGGATCAGATTTATGCAGTTTATATTAGTCCATTGAGAGCTTTAGATAACGATATGAAACGAAACTTGTTAATTCCAATAACTGAAATTGTTCAAATTGCATCCGAAATGGGTATTAATATTCCTGAAATACGAGTTGCTATTAGAACTGGTGATACAACTCAAAATGAACGCCAGAAAATGTTAAAGCATCCTCCACATATTTTAATTACTACACCTGAAAGCTTAGCTATAATACTCGTTGCTCCTAAATTTAGGGAGAGATTGAAATCCGTTCGTTGGGTTATTGTTGATGAAATTCATGAACTCTGTAGTAATAAAAGAGGAGTGCATTTAAGTCTCTCCCTCGAGCGTTTAGAACATCTCATTGGTAAAAAAATTATTAGAATTGGAATGAGTGCTACAATATCACCACTTGAGGATGTGGCACTATATTTAGTTGGATATGATGACGATGGGTTACCAAGAGAATGCCGAATAGTTGATGCTCGTTTTTCAAAACCGTTTGAAATTAGAGTCATAATGCCAGTAAAAGACATAATTTATGAATCAACAGAGAAGTTAAATAATTCAATATATAAAGAGTTAGGTAAATTGATTTCTGAAAATAGAACAACATTAGTCTTTACAAACACACGAAGTGCAACTGAAAGGGTTGTATATAAATTAAAAAAGATGAAATTTGATGGTAATGGTGTAATAGATGCGGATTCTATAGAGGCGCATCATTCAAGTTTAAGCCGAGGAATAAGACTAGATGTCGAAGAGAAATTAAAGAAAGGACAATTAAAAGCTGTTGTTTGTTCAACAAGTCTTGAACTAGGAATTGATATTGGATCTATAGATATGGTTGCTCTTTTAAGCAGTCCAAAAAGTGTAAGCAGATTATTACAGAGAGTAGGTAGATCTGGTCATGACACGCAACGAGTAAGTAAAGGTAGGTTAATCGCAGTTGATAGGGATGATTTAGTTGAATCAACTGTCTTAGCAAAAGCTGCTGAAGAAAGATTAATTGATAGTGTAAAAATACCAAAGAACAGTTTAGATGTGTTAGCGCAACATTTAGTAGGCATGGCTATTGAAAGTAAGTGGAGGATTGATGAAGCTTATAAATTAATAAAAAGAAGTTATAATTATCATGAATTACCTTATGAAGATTTTATGTCTACTCTGAATTATTTAGCAGGTCGTTATGAAGAACTTGAGGAAATGCGTGTATATGCAAAAATTTGGGTGGATGAGGAAGAAGGACTTTTTGGAAGAAAAGGCGGTGGAAAAACTCGTATGATATACTACTTAAATAGTGGCACAATTCCAGATGAAGCTCATATAGAAGTTCACACTACGGATGGAAAATTTATAGGAGTTCTTGAAGAAGAATTTTTAGAAATACTCGAACCAGGAGATATATTCGTGTTAGGAGGAAAAACTTATGAATTCTTAAAAAGCAAAGGTTCAAGAGCTATTGTAAGGCCTGCTGAAGGACAACGCCCAACAGTACCTAGCTGGTATAGTGAGATGTTACCATTAAGTTTTGATTCAGCATTATTAATTGGAGCATTCAGAAGAAAAATGGCAGAGCTAATTAAAACCTATGATAAAAGTGATGTTATAAAATGGCTTGAAAAAGAATATCACTTATCAAAATACGCTGCTGAAACAATTTATGAATATATATGGGAACAACTTACATTTACTAAAGGATTAGTACCATCTGACAAATTAATTTTAATTGAAATTTTTGATGAAAAACCAGTACGTAATATAATCTTTCATACACTCTTTGGACGCAGATGTAATCAAGCATTAAGTAAGGCTTATGGTTATCAATTATCACATGAATATAATGTAAATGTTAGACTTACAGTAACAGACAATGGATTTATGCTTACTTTCCCATCTTATGTAGATCCAAATCTTGATTGGCTAATAAAAAGTGTTACTTCAGATAATATTGAACAATTACTCAATAAAGCTTTAGCAAGAACTGAAATGCTTGCTAGGGTATTTAGGCATTGCGCTGTAAGATCATTTATGATATTAAAGAGATACATGGGTACAGAAAAAAGTGTTAACAAACTACAATTAAGTGCGCAAAACCTTTTAAGTTTAGTTTCTGAAATGGATAATTTTCCAGTTCTCAAAGAAGCATACAGAGAGATATTAGAAGATAAAATGGATATTAAAGCAGCAAAACAAGTTCTTGAGTGGATAAATAACGGTAACATTAGTATAGCATTTTTCTCAGCAACTGATATACCATCACCATTTGCACACTCAATAGTAACACAAGGATATAGTGATGTTGTCTTAATGGAAGATAGAAGAAGAATACTACAAAGTTTACACAGGAAACTCATGGAAAAATTAGCCGGTTACTCCTAACTTTAGTTAGATTTTGTGTATGAGTTATATTTAAACTTTTAAAAACTTTTCATTAGGTAATAGAAATAGTGTGTTTCTTACTTTATGACTTAAATTATGTTACAAGTAATATTAAGTTTCATATTTGTAGCTGAATAATGACACTGTAAAAAAAGATTATTATGATGGAGATTAACTTTTTCTTTTTCTCTTATAAAGTACTATTGCTAATATTGTAATTGCTAATATTGTTACTACAAGATATAATACTAGTTGTGTCATTGCTGGTTCAAAAGGCATTAGCTGAGAAGGACTGCTTGTTAAAGGTTTAGATTGCGTTGATGAAGAAGAACTGCTTATTTTTCCTTCTGTTAAGGCAAATATAGGGTCTCCCGGTTTTAAGGTGAATATTATTACTTTTGCATTTTCATCTATTTTGTAATCTTTAAATTCTTGATAAGCCTCTTTTGTTGCATTGTACTTATATAAAGATAATTTTGATACCTGTGTTATTCCGAGCTGTTCATAATTAATTTTTATTGTGACATACCCAGCTTTTGCGCTTAGTAAGTCTATAGCTATTACCTTAATTTTTTCTGCATTATTTAGAGAGGCTTCTGGAAATGGGTTTTCATCTAAAATCGCTACTTGTGCCGAAAATGCATCATTAGATTCTATGGAAACACCTGTCTGACTCTTTACATAACCTTGTCCTTGTAAGTATTCAACTTGCTGTTTGATACTTTTATATTCGATTGTTCCAGAAACTTGACTTCTAAAAGCTATTCCTAATATTGTAATATCTTTTGCTCTTATTTCTCCACTTCTAATTAATTTATTATCCAATAAAGCTACGAATCTGGGTTGTGCTATGTTTTTAGGTATTAAAATCTGAAGATATGATGAGTTTATTATTTTTATTTTTGAACCTTCAATAGAGACTGGTCCATCACTTGCTACCTCAATTCCATTATAGCTAGATGTGAATATTTTAGATTTTAAAGGTATTACTATCTGAAGATCATATAAGAACACATCATTTGCAAATACTGAAAGAGAAGCTATGGTTTCCTCTAGATTTGTATTTTGTTTCATAGTAGGTGATAAAACAACCTCATATGAGCCTCCAGCTTTAACCGTCACAATACCTGAATTTGCGCCATTTAAGATATCTGTTTCCAAAAGTGCTATTTTCACATTAGCGTCCTCGTCTCCAACATTATTAATAGTTACTTTGATTTCTTTAGTGTAAGGATAAAGTATTTCAGATATATCAGTACTTCTAACTACTATGGCTGGTCCTAATTTATCTAATATTTGACCATTTAGACTTGCATTATTAATAATATCAGCTGCTTTATTTAGAATATCAGTTATAATCCTTATTCTATCATTTATGAAAGATATTGTAGAAGGTAATGGTCTTATAGATGGATAATTCATTATAAAACTTAATTCCATACTGAGCTCAGAGAGTGTTAAAGTAAAATTATCTCTGATAGAAATTATATTAGTCACTAAGTTATAATCAGTAACTCTAAAATTATTTCTTAATAATATTAAATCTGCATAATTTAAAGCGTTTGCAAGTTCATTTAATGTATTTATATCAAAACTAGATTGCTGCAGCATATCTATTAAGGATGATCTAAGAGAATCAATCCTATTAGCCGCTTCTTTTATTCCTATAGCATCTTTATCTGAGAATACTGCAATATTTTGTAGCTTAATAGCAGAGTTCGCACTTATTATATTTACCAAATTTATAGGATTCGCATTATATTTAATAGGAACTCTTAAACCTAAGAATGCTACTAAAGCAGGTGCTGTGGCTTGAAGTAGTGGTACTAAACTAGATATAAAATGCGCCATAGCACCACCATATATTACTAAATTATAAAAGGCATAATTCCAGAGCACTTTCATTAAACCATCTGTAAGAACTAAGGCTACAAAAGCTATGTAAGCCTTAGCTACTACTTCGCTTAATCTAGAACTTACGGTCTTTGGACCACCTTTGGTTGGTATTGTATATGTTAAAGGTATGTTTAAAAGGTTCAAGATTGCGTCTGATGTTTTAAATGATTCCTTTGTGATCTTTTGCTTTATACCATCTACACCTCTAAGCGTAGAAAGTATAACGGATATTATTGGTTCAACATAATTCCTATAAAAATCTGCAGCTGTGAAGAAGACCTCTTCATCTCCACTATATAGATAGAGTCTCAATGCTCCATCTTTTTCATCTCTTTCAGCCCATGTAGGTTTATTTATATTTATACCATGAATCTTTATTCTTAATGGGTTTACTAGTTCAGAATAGCTTGGATCTTCCTTAAATTGTAGAGTTAAGAATTGCAAAAGAAAAACTACATCACTAGCCTCACCTACCATAATTTTCTTTTCTAGCTCGAATAATACTAAGAGTTGCATTGATGCATTGAAAAGCCACATTAAGAAGTGTGCTATTATTGTTGCTAAAGCCTGGAACAATATTTCAAATTGTAATTCTGAAAGGAATTCAGATCTACTCATAAGAATTGTAAAGATGAACCTTATTGCCTTGAAAGTGGTTGCTATAACTACTGAGGCGGCTCTTTTACTCCCAAAAGAATCAGCAAGATTACTTAACAATTTAGAATGTAATAAACCTAAAATATTAAGAATATCCCCTTCAGCTGTAAGAAGCCCTATTTTTATACTACCTAGAATAGTATTCCAAGATTGAGGAGTTGGTACTATCTTACCTGGATATTTTTGACTCATTATCGCAAATATATTTTGTTTATTCCATAGTTTAGTATAACCAAGAAAACCTTTAAATTCCTCTAACACAGCAATGAGAGCTATCATCTTAGATAACATTAGTGTAGTATATTCGGCATATTGATATGTTCTTAACATCTCTGCTTGTAATATTATTAGTTTAGCTAATTTACTCCAATAATTTGAGGGGTTAAGTAAAGAATAAGGTGTTAAGTTATAAGCAAAATTTCTAAAGTTAAAAGTTTGACTAAATATTTCAAGTTCCGTACCATTAGCATCATCTCCTAAAATAGGAAACATTACTTTTGGTCCTATATATAACATCGTATTATCAATATAATTAGATATACGTGTTAACAAATCAACTGCGGACTTATCTGAAATCTCGCCCGGACTAGCATCATTATAACTATATCCTGTAAATAACCTTGAAATTTCCTTAATAGCTTCGAATGGTATTGCTTGATCAGACAATAACATTTTAAATCTCTCATCACGACCTGCTAAAATCTTAGCAAAAGTTAGATATCTTACAAATAATGAACAAGGGACATAAATCTTAATCTTTGTATATATTACTCCGTCACTCTGATTAGATATTTTCAAATCAACACCCACATCTCTTACCCTAAACATAAAATATGGTTGTTTAACGTTAACACCAAGAATAGATTCTAAACTAATTGTTAAAGTATAATTTATTGTATATATTTTTTCTGCAGTTAAATTAAGCTCTTTTAAATCAAAAATTAGGTATGTTTGATCCCCAGGCCTTAAATCTAAACTCTTTGCATTATAATGCGTTCCTTTTTCATTAATATTTACCTCTAAATACCACTCATCAGGCAATCTTAATTGCTTATCTATGCGTTCATCAAAAGGAATAACGTTCATCAAATTTTTTAGAACATTAGATTTAGAAGGATCATCCGGAACTGGTATATCTATATCTCTAAAGTCAAATACTATGTATTGTCCTGAAACATATAACATTAGAAAACTACTGGCATTTACACCTCTTGAATCTGAAGCATAAATATAAACGGGTAATTTTAGAGGAATAACATTACCTGTCTTCGATTTTATATCAGATAAACTTGGAAGCATAACTGTGAACTCTGCAGTCCCATCATTTCTTATAATAACTTTATTAGATGAAAATTTAATCGGAATCTTTATCGTACTATTAAATTCAGCATAACCACTCAAAAATACAGTAGAACCTTCTGCATTTTTACCATAACTATGCAGATAACCCGTTATATTCTCCCCAATAAAAGCCTTATTCTTATCTAGAAACATAGATAGCTGCTTAGATTCACTACTATATGTCGGTTGACCCTCTGTTAATCTATAAGTTGTATCTATATTATAATGATCCTTATAAGTTTCACTAAAAGAAAAGGTAGGTGTGCTGTAACCGTCCACCAGCACATTTAAATTTTTATATGCATATGCATGTACTACATAATATATATAGTATGTTCTACCATCAGTACCATTAGCTGGATAAGAACTGGTTTTTCTTATACTGTCATATATTAATTCGCTCTTAATTGTATATTTCTGATCAAGTCTAAAACTATTATGGTAAACTTCAGAATCTATTTCAGATAAAATTCTGGCTTTATTATTAAGCAAATACAAAAATCCTGATTTACTATCTCCTGAATATTGTTTACTGTCAAAGTCTATGAAATATTCATCATCCTTATATGTTGCCATAGGAGAACCAAGTGCATTCAAAGCTGAGTCTTCTTGATTTATTATTCTCCACAGTTCATCAAGCGCATCACCAACCGGGACCAAACCACGCCCATCAGCAGGTGTATCGTTATTAGCAAAGAAACTCATACGGTCAAGCATTTTAGAAAATTGATTCTCAAGATGTGAATGAAAATATTCATCCTTATTTGTATATGTTTCTATTCTGCTAGTGTGAATATTTCCTTTACTTATTTCAAAAATAAAACCTGGAGGTGGAGGATTTGGTATCCATCCTCCTATTTTTATTTCTCCATTTCCTTTTTCACTCGTAAAACGATTAAGATACCAATTTTCCGTATGTAGAAACCTGTTCCAATCAAGATCATACGGATTATACCATTCACTATGTGCTGTAGCTATATAATTATAATTATTTTCTAATGAAACTTTTAAAGTTAATGATCCATCCTCATCATAATTGTTTACTTTCTTTATATCTAATGAATTAACAATCATTTCTTGAGATGTTGTTTTGGTATATCCATAATTTGTAAGTTGCGGCCATATTTCCTCATCATTACGTTGTATATCATATAATGTTGTATTTATTGAAAATCTTTCAGGGCCTATCTCTATAGTAAAATAATAAGTTAATTTTATTCGTTCTCTTGCATCTGAGATTGTTAATTTTATTGTGTCTTTTCCATCAAATGCATTGGGATTTATTATATAAAACACTGAACTTGATATAAATAAATTGGTTGCATCTTCATTAGATAAATCTATTATTGTTGATATGGATTGAGTAGGCGAACCTGATGGGGCTAAAATTTTTGTGGAAGTACTACAAAACTTAACATTCATTGGTAAATTCTCAAGTTTTTTTATAACATAATCTTTAGTTTTGCTAAACCATTCTTCTCTGCTTTGATTTTTACTATTATACAAGAGACCATCAACGTAAGCCAAAAAACTTAAGCCACATGGTTGACTATGAGTGTAATTATAAGCAATAACAGGTTTTAGATAGCCACCATTTCCTATTACCTCCCATTTAATTGTTATTAGAGATGAAGTTAAATCATCAGGAGGAAATTCATTTAAGATTCTGCTTAAATCTGAAGGATAAATCATTTTATTGTTTGTCTTGAGTATGCTTTTTAGTAATGAGTAAACTGAGGCAGGATCGTTATAGGGTGATAGGGCTAAAATTATATTCTCACCTTTAGGTAAAGTTACTTTTGAACTGTTATCTAATTTTAAGTAAGAATATAAATATTGTGGATCTTGTGAAAATATACTACTTGCTATACTAAAATTAAAATAGTTTATTGTATCAGGTGCAGCTTCATTACTATACCAAGATGTTTGTGGTGCGTTAGAAATAGGATAAGCCCCCCATGCATAGATCATAGGATCTTGCTTCTCATATATGAAAGAAAAAGGAGGCCATTCAGCCGTAATAGGGCCAGTTCTTTCATAACCTAGATAGGTTATATTTAACTTCAGCATATATTTATTCATTAGTACATAATCTTTAATGAAATCTGTATAATTCATCGTGAGATATTCGATTTTTTTGGTGCTATAATCTTTTATTTGTAATTTAACTACAGGGTCTATATGCGTTCCTATAGTATCATATAAAGGTCCTCTCCAAAGTGTAAGACCTAAAACAGAAATATTATCAGCTAACCACTTTTCAAGATCTTTATAGGCATCTGCTTGAGCATAAATTTTATTGACTGCTGAAGTATTTAGTAATACTAGTAATATTATTAGTATAGCGGACATTTTAATAAAGTCCCTTTTAAACTTTATATTTTTTCACCTCAAGTCGCCGTGATATTAGAAATTTATAAATTTTTCCGTTTTATATACTATTTTACATGATTCTTTAACATACTTTTCTCAGCTAGACGTTTTTCTGATACAGATCTAGATTAATGTTATTATGAGGATATCATATAGATATATCTTCATAGTTACCTTAACCATGTTAGTAACCTCTTTTAAAACATAATTTAATTTCTACTATCAGATGCCCTCAATATATAAATACAAGAAGACTTGAACCAAAAATCTTACATCATATGATCAAATAACACAACATGTTTTTAGATAAGTTTATTTATGTGATATTAGATTAAAGTTTTAGTGAGTACGGTGAGTAATATGTCAATAAAATTTTCTCCTGAATTCCTCAGGAAATATAAACCATTACTTTCCACCACTGAAAAACCAAGCGAATCAACAATTAAGGATATTCTTAGTGAGGGGGCAATATTAATGATGAGGGAGGATAAAACGGAGGTGCGTGTAAGAGGGTATGATGTTATTTTAGCTTCTCCAATACCAAATGCTGAAGTTAGAGAGGTAAAAAGCTCTCGTTATAGAATTCCAATGAAAACTGTTGGTTATGGTATTATAGGTGTTTTTGTAGATGGTGAGGAAAATGCTAGAACTTTAGCAGAACCAGGCAAAATATTCATTTTAGCAGGAACATTACAAAGAAGAAAGGTTGGTAATGAGGTTATGTATAGTCTTTCATGCTTTGGTTTTGAAGAAGTCACGTGAGATATTAATACTTTAAGATTTGAGGATATTTCCATTTAACTTTAAAGTTTATATGTCCTTCTTATAAGTATTTTGAGAGCGTATTTTCTTTTATTTTCTGTTTATATTTAAATGCTGGTTCACATTTTACGCCGAATTTTTCGCATAATTTTTCTATTATTTCATATCGTTTTATCCAATATTCACTATTTGATGATTTTGATAAATTTATAATGTATTTTGATGTGCCTGGCCAATTTCTTTCAAGTACAGGGCTTAAAATTTCATTAACATATTTTCTTATGTTAAGTTTATCATATAATATATAGCTATTGGTTTCTTTAGCTACTTCTATTATTTGTTCTATGTTGTAAGTATCATCATTTATTGTTGGAATGAGCGGCCCTAGGAATATCCATGTTTCAACACCCATGTTAGCGAATTCGCGGAGAATTTTTACTCGTGCAATTGGTGGGGGTGTCATTGGTTCAAGAATTCTTGCTATGTTAGGATCCATAGTAGTTAGTGTAACACCTACATCAAAAATCTTTGGTTCAATTATATCTTTGTCTCTAAGAATTAAGCTTGATTTTGTTTGTATAGAAATTCTAAATCCGTTATCCTTCAATATTATTAAACTTTTGCGTGTGAGTTTGTAAAATGCTTCAGGAGGTTGATAAGGATCAGTAACTGTAGAGATGCCTACTATACCTCGTTTTTTTACTTTTACTTCATGCTCAAGGAGTTCTGTAATGTTAGTTTTAACGAATATAGTATCTCCCCAACGTAATGCTAAATCTCTGTTGTTAAGTGTAGAAGCGGCATAACAATATACGCAACCATGTGAACAGCCAGTATATGGATTTAAAGAATAATCAAGTCCTGGGAGCTTAGAAATCGAGAGGGCTGATTTAGTAGTAGTTTCAATTATAGTAAATGGGCCTATCTTTTTAATTACAATAATTCATCACCCATAAATCTTGTTAATTTGGTTTGAAACAGAAGTTTATTAAGAATCCAGCTTACTTTAATCCAACGCTCTAATTTTATTGTTGAATTTGATATTATAAACTTCAATGCTTCATCGAGCGAATTAAATTTCATGGGACGTTGTTTAAACATTTCTCTCAAGTTTTCTCTCACAAACCACACACCAAGTGGTAAAGTGAATCCTGGATGAATTTCTCTTAAAAGAAGTACTGTTGCTTGGCGTTTCATAGATTTTAGTGCTTCAACAGCTGCTAATCTAGCAGCATAGTAACATCCACCAATCTCACTTGCATATACAGTCCTTCCTTTGTAACCTTCATGATCACCTATTAATTCAACAGTATTATATGATAAATTCCATGTTGTCTGAGGATACCATGCTTCAATCCATTCATAACTCCAATAGTCTGGTATTAAAAATCCAATAAAAACATTGTCAAGGTGCTTTCTTACATAAACTAAATATTCATTGATGATCGGGTAATGCTTTATCTCATTGATAATATTCTTAGAAATAATATCATCAACTGCAGTTATGCTCCACCGAGTAGGTACAAACCGTCTTTCATGCTTCTCACCCAAAATTCCTGCACTAAATGCTCTTTGTATTCTTGATACTGGTACATTTTTAAGATAAAGTTGGATGACCGCATCTTCAGCTTTTAAATACTTATCATAATATGCTTTTTCAATTCTTGAATCAACGTAAACATTTCCGCTTAACCTGATTTCTTTTAATGGCGCCGAAGGTCCATATGGTGGCACTTCCTCATTAAATGTAATAGATCCGGAAGGTTTTTTCTCTAGAACCATTTCTGCATCAACCGGTTTCTCTCCCATTGCAAATTCTTGAATTATTTCTAAATATTTAGATGGGTTTGAAGCATTTTTAACATTAGCTACTATTTTCCCACGAATTAACGAGAACCTATAATCAACTATTTCTTCAATCTTCTTATAAACCCAACTCTCTGGTAAATCAAGTATGGTTGTATTACCTACATATGGGGGTGTCATAGGTCCAACATAAACTTTAGGATAACCGACCCTACCAACAAAAATACTCGGTGGACTTGATCCATAGACTTGATTGCTTATGTTAAGTTTTCTTTTTGCCATACTCTTAACTATTATTGGGCAAAATACCCTGCCACATAACATTCTATTTCCTCTGCACGCTAGGCAGAGATCAGGCGTAGGTTCTATCAAGCCACGTCTCGATGCGTTCTGAGATAGCACAGATTATTCCTTTTATTATATTATTCTCAGTATTATAAAGATGTTGTTTAAATTTAATTGTTAATGGTGAATTTAACTTTAAGATTATTTAACTATTTGTCCTGATGAGCGCAAAATTTCTTTGTAAATTACTAATTTTTGTATTTCATCAGTTCCTTCACCAATTTGCATTAATTTTGCATCTCTAAATAGTCGTTCAACAATAAAATCAGATGAATAACCATATCCTCCATGTATTTGAACTGCCATGTTCGTTACTCGTGTGGCCATTTGAGCTGCATAAAGTTTTATCATAGAAATTTCTTTTACACATTTTATACCCTTATCACGTAATTTTGCTACCCTATAAAGCATGCTTCGTGTTAATTCTATCTCAGTAGCCATCTCAGCAAGTGCAAAACTTATAGCTTCATGTTCTGCAATAGGTTTACCAAATGCTTCTCGTTGAAGAGCGTATCTAAAACTTTCATCAAAAGCTCTCCTTGCTAATCCGAGTGAAATTGCAGCTACAGTTATTCTTCCATCGTTAAGTGCATCCATAGCAATTTTAAAACCTTGATTTTCACTTAACAATAAGTTTTCAACTGGTACTTCTGCATCTTCAAATATTAATTCTGAATTACCAGTACCTCGTATTCCCATTGTTTTAATTTTATTACCAACTTTAAATCCCTTAGTATTTCTTTCAACAATGAATGCAGAAATACCTTTATGTTTGTCTTCTTGTCTTCCAGTTCTGGCAAATACTATAAACAAACCGGCATGAGATGCATTAGTGATAAAGATTTTTGTACCATTCAATATGTATTTATCACCAACTCTTGTAGCCTTAAGTTTAAGATTAGCAGCATCAGAACCACCACCTGGTTCTGTTAATGCGAATGCACCAATCATCTCACCAGAAGCAAGTTTTGGTAAGTAATGCTCTTTTTGCTCTTCAGTACCATATTTAGAAATTATTGCCCCAACTAAACTATTATGAACTTCAGTAATAATACCAATCGTAGCACTAGAATATGAAAATTCCTCAAGAATAATAGAATAACCTAACATATCTATTGGTGAGCCACCATACTCTTGAGGTATCATCATAGCTAAGTAACCTTCTTTACCCATACGATGTATTAAATCAATAGGATACATATCTTCACGATCAATTTTAGTTGCAAGAGGTTCGATTTCAGCATCTGCAAACCTACGAGCTGTAGTTCTTACAACCTTTTCAGTAGCTTCCTCATCAATCGGTAATGTAAGAGAAGCTGGCAAAGACAAACTTAACACCATGTGGTATAGTTTACCTAAATAAATATAAACTTTTATGAATCACATAAGAAATGTAGCGACTTAGGATATCCCCTATAAAGTCATGATAACTTACAAGGTTTTATTTCTTACTGACACTCCCTATGATTTATCATTTCAGCACGCCGAACGCCGTAAATAATGATAAGTCTTTCACTACTCTTAATAGCACTCTCAATGTACCCTAACTCCTTCTCTCTATCAAAGAGATCTCTTCTCTCAGTCTTCACATTAGGATCAAAAAGCATTAAACATACCTCCCGTAAGTTACTTACTCCCCGTAAGTTAATAAACATACCGAATAACTACCATGCGTGAAAAAGCAAATCATTCATGAAAAACTATTTTTATTCCAAATCCTAAACTTTTAATTGCATATACTCCTGATTTATAAGCAAAAATTTAGGAGATTTAACTCTAGTTTAGTAGTATTTGTTTGCCGTTCCTTTGAGGTCTACTTGTTTGTTGTTGAAGTATTGTTGTCTTCTTTTGTATGTGAGTTTGTTCCAGAGTTTTGTGTATGCGTTTGCTAGTTTTTACAGTCTTTTTTCTCCGAGCATTAGTTTATGATGTTTGTTCTTATGTTTGTATGTGATTTTTCATTGATGCGCTTACCTAGTATTGCGGGAGTAGGTGTCGGCTCCCGCTCCTCATGTTTTAAGAGTTGACCAGGCGTGCGCATCTCCATCCCATTAAATTTTGTACTAAATTCTGTACAGCATATATATTTAAATCTCATAAATCTTGGTCAGGATAGTGAAACTTTATAACATAAGTTCATGTCATGTTATTGGTGAGAGAAATGCAATATGATGCAGTAGTCATTGGTTCTGGTCCTGGAGGATATGTGTCTGCAATACGACTTGGACAATTAGGTGTTAAGACTGTATTAATAGAACGTAATGTTATTGGTGGTGAATGTACAAATTACGGTTGCATACCTAGTAAAGCATTAATTGAAATGGCGAACCTTTATTGGAGTGCTAAAAATTCAAGTGAAATAGGTATTATTAATGAGGGTTTAAAAGTGGATTTTAAAAAATTTAGAGCATGGAAAGATCAAATTATCTCTAGATTAAGAGATGGAATACGTTATCTTTGTGAAGAAAATGGTTCAGAGATCATAATAGGATCTGCATATATAAAATCTCCGAATGAAATACTTGTAAAAACTAATAGTGGTAATATGGACATTAATACTAAGAATATTATTGTGGCTACAGGTTCAACACCTATACAGTTACCAAACTTAATATTTGATGGTAAATACATTCTTTCATCAAAAGATATATTTGAAATGGATGAATTGCCTAATAGTCTTTTAATAGTTGGAGGGGGAGCAATTGGAATCGAGTTAGGAACAGCCTTAGCAAAACTAGGAACACAAGTAACTATTGTAGAACTTATGAATCAAATATTACCTGGAATAGATCCAGAAATAGCTCGTTTCGAAACACGAGTACTAACAAGGTTGGGAGTAAAAGTATATACAGAATCAACAGTTAAAGATGCAAAAATATCTAATGGTTCAATAGAGGTTATTATCAAAAAAGTTAATACTGGAGAAGAATTCAAAATAAATGCGGAAAAAATTCTAGTTTCTGTAGGTAGAAAGCCCAACTCTAATGGATTCGGACTTGAAAATGTTAATGTAAAACTTAATGAAAAGGGTTTTATAATTGTTGATAAAAAAATGCGGACAAATGTACCAAATATATATGCTGTAGGTGATGTGGTTGGACCACCTTACTTAGCTCACAAAGCTTTTAAAGAAGGAATAACGGCTGCAGAAGTTATAGGAGGCTTACCTACTGAATATGATTATAAAGCTGTACCACAAGTAATTTATTCTGATCCCGAAATAGCATTAGTAGGTTTAACAGAAGAAGAAGCACGAAAAAGTGGTTATGATACTATAACTGGTAGATTTTTATTTACAGCATCAGGGAGAGCTCTCACTGAACGCAGTGCAGAAGGATTTGTGAAAATAATTATTGATAAAAAATCTAATATCATTCTTGGAGCTCAAATGATAGGCCCTAAAGTTTCAGAATTTGTAAGTGAAATTGCTTTAGCAATAGAAATGGGCGCGACAGCTGAAGACTTAGGCTTCACTATGCATCCTCATCCAACACTCTCAGAAAGTATAATGGAAGCATCTGAAGATGCATTAGGTAAACCAATACATATACTTAAAAGAAAAATAAAATAACTCTATATTTTTTCAAGAGATGAAAGAAGTTTTGATATATACAGCAGTAACTCATGAGTTCTTTTTGCTTCAGAAAGTATCATCTCTAAATCTTCAATAAGATGTCTATTAACATCAACCTTATGACGTAAACCAGGTGCTATAGCATCAGGTAGATCCCATTTACTAAGCTCGCTATTTATACTTCGCATTAGCTCAAGTAATTTTGCTGCCTCATCAACATTCCATTGATCAATCTTCTTTATGATCTCACGTTTCAACTCCCCTAGAGCATCTGAAATACCAAGCAAATACGATGCTGGATCTATATTTAATTCCATAAAGCTTGGTATTCTATTCTCGGTAAGTATTAAATTAAAAATAAAAGCTTCAGCATATTCTTGTAGCGCATTTCTTGCAGAATCTATAAGATCTGGATATATCTTTAACATAGATATTATATTATTAACTATCTCTTTAGATTGTTGAATTAAATCTTTAACATCATTACTATTATGCGTATTTACCACTATACTACGAGATATTCTTACGAGTTCCCTTGAATTTTTAATAATCTGTTCTCTAATAGAATCCTTTTCTTTTAATTGCGCTATAGCACTTTCTATAAAAGATAGCATGTTTCTCACCTAATTAATAATTAAGAACTATAAAAATTATCATTTCAAGGGAGAATCATAACTGATAGAAGATTATTCCAATTTCTTATAAAGGAAGTAAATTCCCACAGTTTTAATGGCATCACCAACCATAGGTATTAATGCTAAGTATGTGCCATATAATAATAAAGGCATTGATAATACAAAAATACTTACACCAGTTATAAAGACTAGTGACCATTCTCGAGATATCTCCCTTAAATCATCTTTAAGTTTCATGCCAGTTAAAATTTCAAAAATATATGCAATAAATATTAATAAAGCTCCAATAAAATTCCCCATATAACCAATAATTATTCCAAGACCAGCTAATATAAGAGAAGTAGGGGTTATATTTTTTAGAAACCATTTAGCATGGTTTGTAGATTTAAGGTATGCATAGTTACTTATAATGCCCATGATTAATAACAAAATCATCAAAAGCACATACGGATACATAAAGATGACCATTATATCTGATGAGATTATTATAGTAAATAAAATTACTTCTATCACAAGTGCTGCTATTATACTTATTATTAATGCTATAGACAAATACTTATTATTACTTTTCATTATGTAATCACCCTATTTGAATATATTTTTATCATTTGATATAGTCAATAATTTGCTTAATATAAATCTTCACTAATATTATGCTTTTTTATAAATAATTTTTCACATGAATTGTTGTATAATCTAATGAATAAAATTTATATCTGCTTTAATGTACTTGGTTTAATAAATATAAATAACATAATTGATTAAAGAAATAGAATGCATAATGAGAAAATAGTGTTTAAAATAAGAAGGCCTATTCCTTTAGTTGGACATATAGCATTTGGTGTTATTGACAGAGGTACTAATATAATCCAAGTTAGACCTACAAGCTTATGCAATCTTAATTGTATTTTTTGTAGTGTAGATGCCGGACCTTATTCACGCTGGAGAAGAACAGAATACGTAATTGACGATACTGAATGGTTAGCTGATTGGGTAATTGAAATTGCCAAATTTAAAGGTGGAGGTGTAGAAGCCCTCATAGATGGTGTTGGAGACCCGTTTATGTACTCTAGACTTCCTGAACTAATAGCATTATTAAGATCAAGTAATCATATAACTAGTATTGCTGTTGAAACACATGGACAATTTCTAAATAAAGAACTCATTAATAAGCTGGCTAATGCCGGATTAGATCGTATAAACTTAAGTATAGATACTACAGATCAAGAACAAGCTAAAATTCTTGCAGGAACCTCTATTTATGATGTTACAAATGTAATGAAGATGACCGAATACATTGTAAAAGAAACATCCATTGATGTAACTCTAGTACCTGTATGGTTACCTGGTATAAATGATAACGAAATTATGAAGATTATTGAGTGGGGTATGAAAATAGGTGTAGGTAAGAAATGGCCACCATTCGCTATACAAAAATATCTTATTCATAAATATGGTAGAAAGATAGAGAGTATAAAAGAAGTATCATGGAATGATTTTTATGATTGGCTCCATTCACTAGAGAAAAAATATGGGGTAAAATTAATACCTCATCCTAAAGATTTTGGTTTTGAAAGAAAACCTACCTTACCAACGCCTTACGAGAAAGATTCCATAGTAAATGTAGAAATAATAGCTCCAGGCTGGTTAAAAAATGAATGGCTTGGCATTCCTAAGAGTAAAAATAGAATAATTACTGTCATATCAAGAGAAAAATTAGAAGAAGGACAAAAAATAAACGTACGCATTATTAGTAATAAAGATAATATTTATATTGCTCAGCTTCTTTAAATGAAACCCCTACTTAGTAACGTTTAAGAAAGCTTACGCTTGGATGAATTTATAATAATTAAAAAGTTAACATTAATGATTCATCTATCTTATTTCATGAATTTAATCATGATGGATTTTGTAACAGCTTAATACAGAACTAGGACAAAAATATAAAGATAGAAGTGAAATAAGTTTACGGTGACTTTGATGGATATGACAATTTTTAATAGTGTTGAGAACATTATTAACAAATATTCTTATGAAGATGCTATAAGGTTGCTTGTTAGAATGTTACTTGCTCCTGATTTAGAAAGAATTTTCGATAAACCTAAAAAGATTTTATGTATCCAACCTCATCCTGATGACTGTGATTTTAGTGCTGGAGGTACGTTAATAAAATCAATTAGAAATGGTGCAGAAGTTACTTATCTAACATTAACGGATGGTTCTATGGGAACTGTTAATCCCAAACTATCTCCGGAAGAATTATCTGTAATAAGGAAAAAAGAGCAAGAAAATGCTGCTAAAATTATAGGTATAAAGAAACTTATATGGTTAAATTATAAAGATACAGAACTACCCTATTCATCAGATATTAGAAAACTCCTCGTTAATATAATTAGGAGGGAAAAACCAAATATTGTTTTAGCACCAGACCCATGGCTTCCCTATGAAGGACACCCAGATCATAGAATAACAGGAATTTTAAGTGTTGAAGCGGCACTTTTTTCTAGTTTAGTCCATTATGCTATATCATCTTATGAAGAGAACATTGAACCTCATAGTATAGAATACATGGTTCTCTATAATACATCAAAACCGAATTTATATACTAATATAGATGATGTAATTGAGATTAAATTAAAAGTTTTGAAACAGCATGAAAGTCAGTTCTTAAATAATTGGGATAATGTCGAACTATTCATAAGAACTCTTAACATGCTTTATGGAAAAATTATCAATGCGAAATACGCAGAAGCATTTAAAGTAATACCAAAAGATTTACTTCACGTGACAACAATAGTAGAACATATCTAATAAAAAATCAAATAAAGCATCAAATAAGAATTTACTAAAAGTTATCAACAATATTCTTATAGATTCCTTTATTGTATGATTAATATTTAAGATAAATTTTTAAGTTGAGAAAAACTTATATTTTTATGCAGTTTCGTTTTCCAAATAATTTTCTTTTTGGATTCTCGGAGTCAGGTTTTCAATTTGAGATGGGAATTGCAGGTTCTGAGGATCCTAATAGTGACTGGTGGATATGGGTTCATGACGAAGAGAATATTTTTTTCAAGAATAGTAAGCGGAGATTTTCCTGAAAATGGTCCTGCGTATTGGCATCTTTATAAACAAGATCATAACATAGCACAAAATTTAGGAATGAATGCAGCACGATTAGGTATCGAGTGGAGTAGAATATTTCCCAAACCAACATTTGATGTGAAGGTAGATATTGAGGAAAGTGATGAAAATATATTAAAAATTGATGTTAGTGAAAAAGCGCTTGAAGCGCTTGACAAAATAGCAAATAAAGATGCATTAAAACATTATATAGAAATTTTTAACGATTGGAAAAATAGGAATAGTACGTTAATAATTAACCTTTATCATTGGACTTTGCCACTCTGGCTTCATGAACCTACGATGGTTAGAAAATATGGACCTGATAGGGCCCCATCAGGTTGGTTGGATAAAAAATCTGTTATAGAGTTTACAAAATTTGCAGCTTATATAGCTTGGAGGTTAGAGGACATTCCAGATATGTGGAGTACCATGAATGAGCCTAATATTGTTTATAGTGCAGGTTATGTTGATATTAAGTCAGGTTTTCCACCAGGATATTTAAGTACTAGTGCTGCTATAAATGCGGCCAGACATCTCATAGAAGCACATGCTAGAGCTTATGATGTAATAAAAAAGGTATCTAAAAAGCCAGTAGGAGTAATACATGCTGTGCAAGCTATCGAGCCTCTCAAATCTGATAATACCTATATTGATGCTGCTGAGCATGCTAAAAAAGTAATGATCTATGATTTTTTAGATTCAATAACGGTAGGACGATCTCTTTTTATGGGTGAACGAAAGGATTTAAGTAATCATCTTGATTGGATTGGTATTAATTATTACAGCAGAATTGTTATTGAACCAACAAAATATGGAATGGGGTTTAAAATAGTTGATGGTTATGGTCATTATTGTTCTCCTAATAATGTTTCCAGAGATGGAAGACCTTGTAGTGATATGGGATGGGAAATTTATCCTGAAGGTCTTTATAACGTTCTCATAGATTTTTGGAAGAGATATAAAACACCATTAATAGTTACTGAAAATGGTATAGCAGATGCTGAAGATAAATTTAGACCAAAATTTCTAATATCACATATACTGCAACTCCAAAAAGCTATAAATAATAATGTAGATTTAAGAGGTTATTTTCACTGGGCACTTACTGATAATTATGAATGGGCTTATGGATTTAAAATGAGGTTTGGGCTAATTCATATTAATTATGATACAAAAAAGAGATATATAAGGCCAAGTGCTTTAATTTTCAGAGATTTAATAAAAAATAGAGAAATTGATGAATTTATCATATAAACAAAGAAATCATGAATGCAAAACCTTCAGAGACTTAAATGTAAATTTTATATAAACAAATAGGTTTATGTTTTATTAGAAGATTACAGCTTTTCCTACTTAATAGGGCAATTTCTGGGATCTCGAGTACCCCTTTGAGGAGACTATTAATTTAAGATTATTCACACCATATTTATCGCATGAATCATGAGTTTATCATAATGAATTTTTCATTCTAATGTGAATTTTGTTATAGCAGTTTTTTCATGTATAGTAAAGCTATGCTTTTTTCCATTTATTATAATATTTTCTATATTTGAACCATTTAAAATATGTAGTTCAATATTTTTAAAAGCTGGTTTATAATTCTTATTTAAAATTTCAGTATTAACTATAATTTCATTATTATCTCGAATAATTTCTAATTCAGTCTCAAAATACTCTCCTCTTTGATATTTTAATGTCTCGCCATCATCATCGTATATTCGTGTTTTAATCTTTTTAGTAATGAATGCTTCAATCCTAATAGGATCCCAAGGTTCATATGCATTCTCTTTAGGATCGGTTGTAAGTATTGCTGTATTTTCTCTAATAAAGATTGGTATTATTTCAAGAGGAGCCTTAACCAAATTCCAGCCTGGATTAAGTATTTCTCTACTCCAATAATCAAACCACTTAACTTCTGGTAAATATACAGCCCTTGCTCTAATACCTGGTGCTAATATTGGTGCTATTAGAAGAGATTCTCCAAGCATAAACTCATCATCTATATCATAGCAATTTTCATCAGAAGGAAACTCTATTGAAAGCGCCCTCATGATAGGGAGTCCTGTTCTATGAGCATCTATAAAAAGTTTGTAAATATAAGGTAATAATTTATATCTAAGCTTAATAGCATTCTTAATAATTGTCTCAAATGGTTCTCCAAAAATCCATGGCTCATGTCTTCTAGCATTAATGTCACTATGGTTACGATAAAAAGGATAGAAAGCTCCTAATTGGTGCCATCTGACTAAAAGTTCAGGATCAGTATCATCGCCGAATCCTCCAACATCAGCTCCTACAAAGGGTATGCCTGAAAGGCTTAAACTAAGAAGTTGCGGAATACTAATTTCCATGTGACCCCAATCAGCTTGATTATCTCCTGTCCAGATTGCTGCAAACCTTTGAACCCCTGCAAATCCTGATCTAGAAAGTATAAATGCTCTTTTATCCTCGTATGCCTTCTTAAACCCTTCATACGTGGCTAGATTTTCTAACAATGAATATGCATTATGCACTTCATCATGATGAATTATTTTTCCATCATCATTTTTATGCAGCGCATTTATTCTCACATATCCAACATTTTTATTAACCATAGCAGTTGATATTTTTGAAATTTCTGAAATAATACTTAAACCCACATTCTCATTACCGCTGATAATGCTAGGCAATCTTTCAATAATATCTTTTAACGGATCTAACATCAGAAATATTGAGGGCTCGTTCATGTCAAGCCATATACCATCAACACCCTGCTTAATCCATTTAGCTATATATGATGACCATAAGTTTCTTACATCTGATCTGAGAAAATCTGGAAAAGCGCATAAACCAGGCCATACAACCCCTAAAAAGAGTTCATTATTTGGCGTTTTTAGAAAACCATCAATCTTATTAAAATTATCGAAAACTTCATAACCATCTAAAGCCTTAACACCAATATCTATTATAGTTACGAGTTTCATGTTAATAGAATGAAGCGCATTTATCAATTTTTCTGGTAATGGAAAATTTTTAAAATCCCATGTAAATATTTTAAATCCATCCATATGATGTATATCTAAGTATATTGCATCACATGGTATTCCTCTGTTTCTAAACTCATTAGCAATATATAAAACCTCATCTTGAGACATATAGCTATACCTACTTTGATGATAACCAATAGCCCATTTAGGTGGCATAAAAGGTTTACCAGTAAGTTCAGAATAACTCCTTAAAATCTCATGAATACCATTCCCCATTATTAAGTACATTACAAACGAGTTAGATCTAACATTTAAGAAAACACCATCAGAATATTTAACACCAGTATCAATATAGATATACCCAGAATAATCTATAAAAACTCCCACCGATCGCTTAGAATTAGCAACAATATAAAAAGGAATAGATACGTACATTGGATCACCTGAAGGAAGATGAACAGGTTGATCAATATTCCATATATGAAATCTCTTAAATCTCCTATTAAGCCTAGCATACTTCTCTCCTAACCCATAAATCCTATCATCACGATCAATATACTGAAGAAGTTCCATATGTGTCTCATCAAAATTAAGAACTTTAAATCGTACTACAAAATTATCTCTCCAAGTAACAATAATCTCATTATCCTTCAAATAACAATTCCATACTTCCCTACCATTTTCATATAAAGGCTCATGTATTACACTAAAACTCTTTTGAAAACCTTTACCACCATTTATTAACACTTTTACAACATAAGCATTTAAAGGCTTAAACGAAATATGAACACCTCTGTTAATAAATCCTTCAACATTAAAATTCATAAGCCCATCCCCTACCTTAAAAGATAAGAATTTTCCTGAAGTCTTAAAACACACTCCTCTATGAAGGTTACTTTATTATACAAAATCGAGCATGCCATATGTAAATATAGGATTGAGAGCTTAAAACTTTAACCAACTAGTTTTACCTCCTTTTTTATCACTTAATCATCATAATAATAAATTAGCAAGAAAGTAAATTAGTTATATCGCGTTAATCATAAAAAGTATTAACTTTGTACTAATCTAGCTCTTTTTCTTTTATGTAATTTTTCCAACTCTAATTTAATCTGTTTCAAGTATTCTCCATCTAACGGATATTCTTTTACAAAAATTAAAGATAAAAGCAATACTATTAAAGGTATTATGGACATTAGAGCTCTTATTCCAAACTCTACACTACTGGATTGAGGTATTAAATCAGGAACATATCCTGTAAGAGATAGAACACCTCCTATTATTATAGCTTGTAAAACTATTACAATCCTAATGAATAAAGCATTTATTCCAAAATACATACCCTCTCTCCTAACACCAGTTTTTACCTCATCTTCATCTATCACGTCAGAGATAACAACATCAGGAAGTAATAATGATCCAGAAAGTCCCATGCCAATCAATGCTGCTACAATAATACCACTAACAAAATCAAATGCAAAGAAAGCAGGTAGCAATGTAATACCAAAAGCACCAATGCATAACATATAAGCTTTCTTTACACCATATTTTATTGTTATTTTACGCCAAACATATAACATGGGTATAGCAAATAAAAATGCTGTCAAAAAGAATAAAGATGTTTCAAAATCTCCAATCTTAAGTACATATTTAGTATAAAATGGTGTTGATGCTGTCAAAAGCAAATATGTAAGTTCTATTCCCAAATTCCCAGATATATAAGTCATGAAAGACTTATTATGAAAAGTTGCAATCAAAGCATCTTTTATATTAAGCGGCTTATCAAGTCTAAATTCTTCCTTCTCATGGACTCCAAACAATGAAATATACATAGTTATAGCAGTAACCACGGCAATAAATACTCCCATCCATAACCAGCCTAAAGTACTATAAATCAACGGTGGTGCAGCAATTCCAAATATTAATCCTATAACCCCAAACATTTGTCTGTATGCTGATACTTCAGCACGTTCATTTAATTCTGAAAACATTTCAGGAAATAAACTCGTCCAATTCAAAATAACAAAAGTATACATGGTATCAAAAAGATTAATAACAAAAGTATAATATGCAAAAAACAACAATGCTTCTCCAATAATTCCTTTAGGAGGTGTCCAAATAATTATAAATGATAAAGCCATTGGTATAAATCCAAATAAAATATAGGGCTTTCTCCTACCAAGCTTTGTTCTAGTCCTATCAGACAAATATCCAGCTAAGGGATCGTTTAGCGCATTCCAGATACCATATACTATCATTCCAATGCTGGCGAGAGTAACAGAAAGCTTCATTACATCAACATAGAAAAAATAAAAGTAAGTAGAAAACGCTTGATAAGAAATAGCAGAACCTAAAGCACCTAAACTATATGCAATTTTATATAATTTCTTCATAAACTTCAAGAAAATAACTCTTTTACAATATATAAAAATTTATGCTTTTGTCCTATTTTTATAGAACTTTTATATGCGTATATTGTTAAAAACAATTACACTGGTGATGCAGGTGGTGCAGGTTTTGTGGGTATTATATCTGCTTTAATATTCTCTTCTTTATACGCCTTTGACATTGCTGATATAACATCTTTTAAGTGTTCTTCATCAGTTAATGCTATAACACTTGGGCCTGCTCCACTTATTGTGAATCCAAATGCTCCCGCTTCTTTTACATATTTTTTCAATTTTTCATATGCAGGAACTGTTAAAGCTCTAATGGGTTCGATTATGTTATCTGTCATTCCATGACCAATTAATTCTAATGAGCCTGTATAAAGTCCTGCTATGAATGCTGCCATACGTCCGAGACTTTGTGGTAGTAAATCTAGTGAGAAAGTTTTAGGAGTTATCGCTCTCATTATTTCAGTTTTATGTGGTGGAGTTTTTACATGAGGTATGCCAAGCACAAATATTCCATTAGGGTAAAATTTTAATGCTTGTAATGGATTAAGATTATAAATTACTATAAGACCACCTAATAGGCTTGCAGTTACATTATCATAGTGAGGCGACCCAGCAGCAGCCTTTTCTGATAATCCAGCTATTGAAGCTAATTTCATTTCATCAATTTTAAGATCTAGCTCCATTGATAGTGCTTTTACAGTAGCTACTGCTGTTGCTCCGCTTCCACCAAGTCCAAGTCCTAGTGGTATGCCTTTCCATACTTTTATATTAACATTAACATTAGTATTATTTAACATTAAAAGAAGTTTCGCTCCTAATGCGGCAGTGTTTTCTTCTAGCGATATATTTTCTGAAAATGGCCCATAAAACTCAGTAGTAATTTGTCCATTTCCAGGTTCTATGTTTACTTCTACTTCATCATAAAATGCATCAAGAGCTACTGCTACAGTATCAAAGCCAGTTCCTAAATTTGCAGAACTACAATATGCTCTAATCTTCATATGATTACCCTCCAATTACGTTTAATATTTCATTATAATTAACTTGCGTGATTTTAAATTCGTTTAGTGCTGATTGAGGATCCTTTAATGCATGACCTGTTACAACTATTACTACGTATTCTTCATGATTGATTATACCCTGTTCTATAAGTTTCTTTAATCCAGCTATTCCTGATGCTCCAGCTGGTTCAGCTCCAATACCATCAACTCTGGCTAATAGTTTTTGCGCATTAATAATCTCGGTATCGGTTACTGTAATAAAAGTCCCGTTTGATTCTTTTACTGCTTTCCATGCTTTTGGCCAATTGATTGGCTTACCAATTTTTATTGCCGTTGCTATTGTGTTAGGATTCTCTATGAAAAATGGTTTATCTAATTTTTTAATCCATGCTGTAGCTATTGGTGATGCACCTTCAGCCTGTACACCGACCATTTTGGGTAATTTTCGGCATAATCCTAACTCTTTTAGTTCTCTGAAACCTTTCCATATGGCTGAGATATTACCTGCATTACCAACAGGTACTATAATCCAATCTGGGCAACCTAGCTGGTCATATATTTCAAATGCTATGGTCTTTTGTCCCTCTAATCTCCATGGATTAAAAGAATTAAGCGGATAGAATGATTTATTGTTTGATAAATTAATAACCATTTCTAAAGCAACATCAAAATTACCTTCTACTTCAAATATCTTGGCACCATGCAATGAAACCTGTGCTAATTTACCTTGTGCTACAGAACCTTTAGGTAATAAAATATAACAATTGAGGCCAGCTCGTGCAGCATAAGCAGAGGCCGATGCTGCAGTATTACCTGTAGAAGCTACAATCACAGATTTAGCACCAGCTTCTTTAGCTATTGTGATTGCTACTGTCATTCCTCTATCCTTAAAACTACCTGTAGGATTTGCTCCCTCAAATTTAATATATGTATTCTTGAAAATATTCGAACGAATCAATGGAGTTCCCCCTTCATCTAATGAGATGGGATTTTGTACGTTAGGTAAAAGCTCCCGATATCTCCATACTCTAAGAGGACGTTTTCTTAATTCATTCCATACTACGTTTAATTGTGTTTTAAATTCAAGTAGTCCTCCACATTTCGGGCATTTAAAAAGCCATGGGTCTGGGTCAAAAATTTGTCCACAATTTATACAAATTAGTTTGTTCCCGGGTTCATCATGCTCCCTCACACATTATACTATCACATATTATAACAAGTATTTAAGAATGACTTTTCATGAAAATAAAAAATTATAAATGTTTATTAAATTCTAAGATAATTAGTGATTTTTGTAAGATCTTTCTCTTTTATTGAAATATCTGCTTTAAGTTCTACAATTGGGGTTGCGTTAAAAGCTACTTTTATCTTTGCTATATTAAATAATGTTAGATCATTTGCTCCATCAACGACAGCCATGTGTACTGTACGTTTACCTATATGACGTATTAATGCTGCTGCTTTGTCTGAACTTACTTCAAAAAGTATACTACTAATTTTACCATAACTATCAAAGAATAGTTTATTACTGATTACAGCATCCAAACCTAATTCCTTTTGAACTCGCTCAGCTAAAAATTGGAAACCGCCGGTTACTGCGGCTATATTAAATCCTGATCCTTTTAATCTATTACAAACTTCTTTTGCTCCTTTCATAAAGGGTAGCTTCCATGCTATTTCTTCTGCTATTTCTTTGTTTACTTTACCATTTAATAATTTGAGACGTAATACTAATCCTTCTTCCCAATTAATTTCTCCAATTAACCCTTTCTTAGTGATCTCTTCAATAGGTTCTCTAAGACCTACAGTATCTGCTAATTCAACTAAGTATTCACCATCTATAAGAACACCCTCCACATCAAATACAATCCATGGTTTTTTATTTATGTTTTCATTTAGTTTAGAGAAGATAGTACTGGCATTATTCACTTTATCGATTGGTTTTTCATCACCATCACTATTAGTTTTAACAGAGAAGTATTTAACTTTAACCTCTTTGCATGTTAATTAAATAATATAAGGTAGTGATTAACATGTTTTATCATTTTTATTTATGAAAAGTAGTTACATTTATATATTTGAGTAAATAATTATTAGCTTTGGTGTATAAATATGGAACTAACACCCGATGAGTTAAGATACCTAGTTTGGCTATTAAAACGTGCACTGTCAGATGAAAGTTTTGATGGTGATGCGATTTATGCTAAAGAATTATTAAATAAACTATTAAACATGTATTGGAGATGCGATTATTGTGGTAGTGAAATTGTTTCGGATACAACAGATAAAATGATGCAAGAAGTGGAAGAGCATATGAGTAAAGTCCATGGTATGAGCAGAGCAGATTCTGAGAAGTTCGCGAAGAGTTATTTTAAAATAAATTAAAACCTAAACATCTTTTTCGCAGCTTCTGTTACACTTTCTTTGTTTTCTTGTGTAGTGTATACTGCAAAGCTCCATGCTCTTTTATAAGCCATTGATAATGCTTCAGATAGTGGTGATAAACTTTTTATATCCATTATATTATTATTCACCAATATCTTAACTTCAGCTTCTTCTAAAATGGGTAACTCAGGTATATCCATCAAAACATCCTGAGGATTAACTTTAGCTGTTTCTGCTATTTCCTCTTCAATCTTATTTCTTAATACTGGATTAGTTCGTGCGTGAAGCAACATTTTAATAGTATCCTTATTCGTTTCATCCCATTCTTGATAATATGCTCGTTTAAAAAGCTTTCTATTATACACTAATTGTGCTAATCTTTTATGCTCTCCATCATTTTTAACAAGTATCATCATGAGTTCTTCATCACCAAGTGTCCAAAGATCTTCAAGTTTTATTACATTATTTTTGAGAGCATATTCTATAGCTCTTGAAAGCATCGTTGATGCAATTCTAACAGTTTTATGATTATAAACAATATTATACATAAGGTAACGTGCAAATAATACTGACTCAGCAGGTCTTAATCCTTTCCTAGAAATCGCTAAAACGTTATTAAATATTCTGTATTCTGTAAATATTCTAGTATCTACAACACCATAAGCTACTCCACAATAATATGCATCTCTCCTAAGATAATCTAATCTATCAGCATCAATCTCCCCTTTTATTATATGCGAAAGGGGACCATACTTACCTGTTATCATATCAGATATCTTATCAGGAGATAATCCTTCATTAATAAGAATATCATTTATTTCAGTATTTTTTATGATCTGCCGTGCTATGTTCTCATGAGATTCATGACCTAAAAGAGCATCACTAACTGAATGTGAAAGGGCTGTATGTCCTATATCATGGAGAAGAGCAGCAGCATATAAAGACTTCTCATCATCTTTATTAATATCAAAGCCATGCATTTTCAAAGTCAAAAGTATTTGCTCTGCAACATATCTTGTTCCTATAGAATGCTCAAATCTTGTATGTTGTGCTCCAGGATAGACCAAATGAACCATTCCTGTCTGTTTAACTTTCCTTAACCTTTGGAATGGTTGCGTATCTATTATTCTTATATCTAAATCAGTAAGAATTATGTTTTGATGAATTGGATCCCTAATTATTTTCATGATCTATATAACATGTAGGATACTAAAATACTTTTCAGAAAGAATAACCGAAAGTAATGTGTGATTGTATAAACTTTTTCCTAGATCAATACTATAAGATGCATAATTTCTACCTATCAGAAATCATATTTATACCTCAGCATATGAAAAGAGGAAGATAAAGTAAAACCTTACAAAATACTCAGCAAGAAAGCCCAGAACTTTAGCTCTGAGATGAAATTATGATAAAAATTAAATATAAGATAATAATTATGGTGAATCATCCCACTTTAGAAGCGAGGATTCCGTGACTAAAGCCGTGAATAGCGCCAAAAGCACCCAAATCGTTCAGTATATTTTTTATTTAAAAAAGATTAAAATTTAAAAGATAAAATCATTGACGTTGTGAATAGTAAATAATTTATATGTTTAGCGTTATGTTTATGTAGAGCAATGACAATATCTAGGAATTCGAGCTCAAGAATGGCTGAGATTGAGGATGCAATTGCAGCTGCAAATTTAATTCGAGTGCTTAGAAATGGTATTTTGACTTATATGGAGATCGCTAAATTAACTGGAATACCGTCGGGGCTTCTTAGTAAATATGCTTCAGGGAAAGCTATTCCAAATAAAAGTAAAGTTGAACGTATTTTAAGGCTTGCAACTGCTAATTGGATTATATCTAAGGTGGTTCAAAATATAGTACGTGATTATTTAAATGGTAATGATCAAATGAATTTGACACCAGAAAATTTAAGATTGTTATCAATTTATATAAAATTTCAGTGTAATAAGAATATTGATAAGATAGTAACAACAATTTCTCCGGTTACAGTTATAGCTTCTTATATTTCTAATGCTTTAGATAAACCATTAGTGCTCGTTTATGATGAACAATATATGCCACTTAAAGATTCTTTGATTCTATACTTAGATGAATATAATAAGACTTTTCATATATCTAAGAAAGCGCTTAATTTTGGTGATCGTGTAATAATTTTCGAGGAGAAACCAGATGATATTACTCGTCAACTTCTCCTTTATAAATTAGTAGTTAATGCTGGTGCTATTGTAGATAGAATGTTTTATTTATATTCTACTAATAAATTGAGTGTTAAAAAAATTACAAATGTTTTAAAGATAAAGAGCAAGAATATTACAATATTATATAAAGTATCATAATGAAGATTGCTTTAGATTTTTTAAATCATTTTTGAGGTAAAAGTTAGGATGAAGAAGTCAGAATCTTTTGTATATTTTTTGAATATGGTGGGTATATTATTCCTTTCTCAGTAATTATTGCGGTTACATTTTCTGGTGGTGTAATGTCAAAGACTGGGTTATAAATTTGTATATTTCGTGGAGCAATGCGTTTACCCTTAATATGTGTGACCTCTTTAGGATCACGTTCTTCTATTATAACCTCGTTAATATTTTTTACAAGATCAAAGCTTGAAGTAGGAGCAACTACATAAAATTCGATATTATGTGCTTTAGCTAATACTGACAATGTATAAGTACCTATTTTATTTATTACATGACCATCTTTTAAGATTCTATCAGCTCCAACAAATACTTTAGTTACACCCTTGTCTCTCATTACTGTGCCTGCTGCACTATCAACGATAAGTTTAAAAGGTACTCCAGCTTGTTTAAGCTCCCATGCTGTAAGTCTTGCTCCTTGTAGGGCAGGACGCGTTTCATCAACATACACCATTATTTTTTTACCTTGTTGATATGCTCTTATTATGACGCCTAAAGCTGTACCAATATCTACTGTTGCGAGCATGCCAGTATTACAATGAGTAATTATAACATCACCATCTTTTATTAGTGATGCACCATATTCGCTCATGGTTTTATTTATTTTCACATCTTCTTCTGCTATGTTTATTGCTTCATTGATTATAATATTTTTAACTTCATTTAAATTACTGCGAGAAGTAATTTTCATTAGTATTCTATTGGCCGCCCACGAAGCATTTACTGCAGTAGGTCTAGAATTTACAAGCACGTGAGCCGCGTGATTAAGTTCTTTCATAAAATCTTCATAATTAGTAGCTCTACTATGATATGCTACTAATGCTAATCCAAATGCCACAGCTACACCTATTGCAGGAGCACCTCTTATTTTCATAGTTTTAATAGCATTTGCTAATTCTAAATAATCTTGAGTCTCAATAATCTTTAATCGTGTAGGTAATTTTGTGACATCTATGAACCTTACTTTACCATTAATCCATTCAATACTTCTCATAAGACCTCATGTGATAATTAGAAAATATAAATTTAAACATAATGTTTGAAAATATTTTGGGATTATTTCTTTAAGTAACCTAATGCTACAGCTAATTCCGCGTTAAGTATAGTATTACCGCTTGCACCTCTAATTGTATTATGACCTGTTGCTACATATTTTATTATGCTCATTTTTTCAGTCGTATAGAATCTGAGTCTTCCTACTGTTATTGCCATTCCTTTCTCAACATTTTTATCAATTCTTGGTTGAGGTCTATCGTTTTCCTTACGCAATATTATAGGTTTTTTAGGAGCAGTAGGAAGATTTAATTGCTGAGGAATACTTGAAAATTCCTCGTAAGATTTAATTATTTCATCAGGATTTACTTGTTTCTCAACTAATGCATGAACTACAACTGTATGTCCATCCATAACTGGTACTCTTGTTGTAGTGGCTTCAATTAGTATATCATTTAATATAATTTTATCATTATCAAGCCTTCCTAAAATTTTTCTTGGTTCTGTTGTAAGTTTTTCCTCTTCATTTTTTATATATGGAATTATATTATCATGAATACTCATTGAATATAATCCAGTATAACCAGCTCCTGATATTGCCTGAAGTGAAACTACATTTATTAATTTTATTTCTTTAACTGAATTTAGAAGAGGTTTTAAGCTTAAAGAGAAAACATTAGATGTACAATTTGGAGATTTCACAAGAATTCCACCCATTTTATTCGGTAAGAATTTTATTAGTTCTAAATGAGTATAATTTATTTCAGGAATAATGAGAGGAATATTTGGATCCATCCTATAAGGACTTGTATCAGAGAAAATTGTAAAACCATTTTTGACAAATTTCATTTCTATTTCTTTAGCAATTTCTGTAGGTAATGCTGAGAAGACAATATCAACACCCTTAAATTCTTGTGGATCAGCTCGAGAAATTTTAAGGTTAACTATTTCAGAAGGCATTGGTTCTTCAATGAACCATGATACTGCGGAACCATACGTCATGCCTACTTTTTTATCACTTGCAGCTATCTTAACTAAATTAAACCATGGATGTTTGCTTAAAAAACTGACGTATCTTTGACCCACAATACCAGTTGCTCCCAATATTGCAACATCATAGACCATTCGTATCACCTAAAGAATCATTTTATGTAATTTTCTTATTGCATCGTTAACATTCCATGGTATGTTTAATACTGCATGAAGCTCGCTAACATCTAGAATGTGTGCTTTATTGAGATTAAGTTCATAGAGTGTATTTTCTATAATCTTGTTGGTTCCCCTTCCTATCATAACTATAAAATCATTATAGTTAGCGATTATCTTAATGGTGCTAGGAGCATAGGAATTTAATATTGTCGTTCCTATAAAATCTCTACTAACAATCTTGATTAAACCATTGAAATCATTAATATAACTGAATGTTTTCTTGTGAAGGTTCTTTACTTTATATTCTGCGGCAATTTTTGCTTCATCAATGTCCATTATTGGAACAATTTTTGCTTCGGGTACAATTCTTGGATCTGCAGACATTATACCAGGGGTTTCGGTGACTAAATATAAATTGTCAACATTTAACGATTTGGCTACAAGAGTTGCACTTAAATCAGATGCCCCCCTACCCATAGTAGTTATGTTTCCATTTTTATCAACACCTATAAAACCTGGAATGACGGGAATGATTTCTTTTTCTATAATAGGTGTTAAAGAGTGTTTAATGTTATTGAAAATCTCGGGTATTATAGGTTCTGCATTGCCGTACTCAGCTGTAGTTATAAGTCCAATATCATTTGGTCCAAGAAGTTGTGATGCATACCCTTTGGATTTTAACCAACCATCAACTATCAATGCTGATGCCCTTTCTCCAAAGGAAAGGGCTCTATCCTTATAGAGTGGTTCGTGACATTTTTGTAATACACTAATAAACTCTTGTTCAAGCTCTCTTAACTTATTTAGGGTATGATCGTTTAAGCCTAAGTTTTCAATTGTATCATAATAAATTGTTATTATATTCCTAAGTATATCTTTTGATCCATGTTTTTCGCACATGTTAATAATTAAATCTGTTACTCCTTTTACTGCAGAAACTACTAAAATTAATCTGTGTTCTTTAAATTGTTGTGTTATTTTCTTGAGAATTGTATCAAAATCTTGGGGATTTCTAAGAATAGACCCCCCAAGTTTAATAACGGTTATTTGTTTTGTTACCACCCGTGATTTTGTTACCACCCATCTCGTTACACCTCATTGGCTCAATATTATGAATTACATCAAAATAAATCTTTCGTTACCATTTATGTTTTTAAGTTTAAGTATATGTTATGAAGAGAACAGTCATATATCCAGAATATACCTTATAAACCATTGATCGTTTCGTTTCTCTATCTTCATCTCATGATATGTTACTGCTTTTACAACAACTTTTGATCCGTGTTTTTCTCTTTTATATTTTTCACCCCAACATACTGCTTTCAAATTATAATTTCCCATATTACCGTTAATTGTCACTTTAAACTTTGAAAAAACTAAGAAATCTATATCAACAGTTATTATTAGATGCTCAAGCCAATTATACAATAATTCTTCTAAATCATAACCATTTACTTCTATTGAGTATTCAATTATTGGATCAACTTTTTCTAAGTAAATCATCTGATCAAACATTGCTTTAGCGGCTTCTTCAAAGGCTTCATCTAAAGTGTCAGCCCACGCTTCTATCATGACATCAGCCACATGATCAAGTATTCTGAATCCCATACAAATACTAAATCAATACCAATATTTAATGTTTAATTGAGAGTATCTGTAACAATCTCTAAATCTATCCCAACAGCTAAACCTTCAGGTTCTTTTTCGAACTCTACAAAAAGATATTCGTTATCTATAACATCTTTTATAACACCCCACCAGATTTGATTCTTATAATCTTGATAACGAACCTTTTTACCTACTACTGATTTAAGATCAATTTTTTCTAATGGGACTATTAATACTCCATTTTTTTCAAATGAAATAAGCATTGCAGTAACCATAATCGCTCACATATGAACATAAATTCGCAAGTAAATATTCTTATTTCTTCACAGCATGAAAGATGACAAATTAGCAATCTTACTAAAGGTTTATTCGTGAGAAATAAGTTTTTAATTAACTTTTAGGGAAGTTTAGAATTTTTATGTAGAAATTCTTAATTTCTTAATAAAATAATATTTATTAAATATTGAAGGTATATTAAAAATATTAGGAAGTATGTGTATGTTGTTACTATGGCTACTGAGTTATTTAAGAATAATGTAATACGCAATATATTGGAAAAGTATAAACCTATATGGTCATTAGAACATGCGATGGCATTATTAGGATGGGATATAGAAACATACATGCCTGAGCTGGGTGTCGAGGAGAGAAGCATCTCAGTAAGTCAATTAAACCTTCTTCAACAAAAATTAATTCTTGATCAAGAATTTGTTTCTTTAGTAGATAAAGCAGATCAAATTGAAGAACTCAATGATTTCGAACGTGGTGTGGTTAGAGTATTAAAGAGATCAATAAAAATTTACAAAAGCCTACCACCTAGATTAATTGAAGAACTTTCAAAGGTTACTCAAGAATCTAAGGTTATATGGAGAAATGCAAGAGTTAAAAATGATTTTACAATGTTTCAACCATATTTAGAGAAAATAATGCAGCTCTCAAGAGAAGCGGCTGAGTATTTAGGTTATAAAGAGCATCCTTATGACGCATTATTAGATCTTCACGAAGAAGGATTAACAAGCAGAGATGTAACATCAATATTTGATTCAATAATTCCTGTTACAAAGAAAATTTTAGATACAATAACAGAAAAGAATAATTACTTACAAAATCACCCATTAGAGAATATTTCATATAATATTGATGAAATGAAAAAGGCAATAAATGATATAGCTTTAATTTTAGGCTATGATCCTAAAAAATTTAGAATCGATGTATCAGCACATCCATTTACTATAGGTATCGGTATAAGAGATGTAAGGATTACTACTAGGTATGAAGGTAAAGATTTTAAGGCAGCACTCTTTTCATTGATTCATGAATATGGACACGCACTCTATGAACTTCAAATAGACGAATCATTCATAGCTACACCATTAGCATCTGGAGCATCACTAGGTATTCATGAATCACAATCAAGATTCTGGGAGAATATCATAGGAAGAAGTAAACAATTTTCAGAAGCCATTTATCCAATTTTAGCAAAATACCTTGACTTCCTTTCAAAATTCTCTCCCAAAGATTTGTATCTGTATTTTAATACAGTTAAACCCAGTCCCATAAGAGTTGACGCAGATGAAGTAACTTACAACTTTCATATACTTGTTAGGTTTGAGCTAGAAAAGTTACTTATTGGAGGCGAAATTAAAGTCACAGACGTTCCAGAATTATGGAATGAACGTATGGAAAAATATGTAGGCATAAGACCCAAAACATATTCAGAAGGCGTATTACAAGATATACATTGGAGTCAGGGTTCGGTTGGATACTTCCCAACATATACAATAGGTAATGTAGTCGCTGCACAAATACGAGCACACATATTAAAAGATATCCCAGACTTTTATGATAATATTCTAAACCTTAAATTTAATGAAATAAAAGAATGGCTAAAAACAAAAATCCATAAATGGGGATCCACATACACACCAAAAGAACTTCTAAAAAGAGCAACAGGAGAAGAGATAAATCCACAACACTTTACACAATACTTACAAGAAAAATACTTAAAAACACTCTAATTTACATTAATTCATTTTAAGTAATACACCCTATATGATATTTTTTATATAAAGATTCCTACATGAACTTAACAAACACAGAACTTTAATTCTGATGATGAATTGCTAATAAACTTGTAATAACAAATCATAAGACAAATGATGCCCAACACTCCACCTAAAAACTGAAAATCCCCCTTAATCATAGATAACGCCAAAAATTGTTAATCCGTTACTTTGATGAGCATATTTTATCATTGAAGTATAAGAGAAGACCATTAACTTTCTATTAATCATACATAAAATGCAATAATAAAAAAGCTCAAAGAGAATAAAGTTTATAAAAAACAGTACTTTTATGAAATCTATGAATTATATATTTTCACATAGAAAGGACTGCGATGGAATTATGAGCGCAGCAATATACTTAAGGAGTATTAAGAATGCTAATACATACTTAATTAATTATGGTGAAGAAGAGATATCACGAATGATTAATATAATGAAAGAAATCTCTAAAAATGATATTGGAAATATTGTAATATCAGATTTTGGAATCAATCGCAGTACTAGCTATATGATAATTGAAGAGTTTAAAGAACTAAAACAGAAAGGATGGAGCATAACATGGATTGATCACCACCAATGGCCTGAAGATTTAAAAAATGAAATATCTAAATACGCTAATCTCATTATTGACACTTCAAAGTGTGCAAGTGAAATAATGAATGCTACATTTTGCAATGATGAAATATGTAAAGAATTAGCTTCTATAGCTAGAGATTCAGATTTTCATTTAAATTTATATATTATAACTGAATTAATAAAAGATATAATAGCATACTATAATTATCTTAAAAACGATGATTTATTAATACAACTAGCTCACAAATTTTCACAAGGAATACTTTGGGATTCAATCACACAAAAAGATTGGGAAACATATATAATAGAAAAAAAGAAAGCCACAACAGAATTAGCATCAAATATTATTACAAAAAATATAAAAAGTTATAAAGTTGCAATAGGAATTGCTAGTGAAGTCCTAGCATCATCAGACGCTTTAGATATAATTGATGAAAAAACAAAAGCCGATATAAGTATCGTCGTACATATGAAAGGAACACTAACTATAAAAAGACGTAATGGAACAAACATCTTATGCAATAAAATTGCAGAGTTTTTTGATGGAGGGGGACATCAGTTCATAGCCGGAGGTAAACTACCCTCAAATATAATTTCTAAAAGTGATAAGAATGAATGGATACAATATATCTTTACCAAAGTTGAAGAAGCCTTAACTAAAATACAACAGCAATGAAATATCCTGATCTCATATTAATCATTACATTATTAACAAAATATATCTTGATAAAATAAACTACAAAATATCCTCAAGATAAACAATCAGCTACTATTTAATGTAAGATAAAACGTGTTCTTAAGCAATACTTATATTCATGGACTAAAATATTTAGTCGGTGAAGATATTGAAAGCTGTTTTTCTAACCGGGCTTCGCAAACCGCTTGAAGTAAGAGATATTGAAGTCCCAGAAAAGCTTGAACCTCATGAAGTTCTCATAAAACAAAAAATGACTGGTGTATGCTATAGGGATATACTTACTGCGGATGGATTTTTCCCAAGAGTAAAAATACCCATAATACCAGGTCATGAAATAGCAGGAACAGTTGTTAAAGTTGGTGATGCAGTAAAAGATTTTAAACCTGGTGATTATGTTGCCTCGTTAATATATATACCATGTGGAACATGCAGATATTGTAGATCAGGCATGGAAAATTTATGTCGAAACAGATTAACTTATGGAGAAGATATAAATGGTTCTTATGCGGAGTATGTAAAAGTTCATGAAAATAGTTTAGTAAAGGTACCATCTAATGTACCTATAGAAGGAGCTGTAATAGGCGCGTGCGTTACTGGAATGATATATCATGCATTAAAAATTAAGGGAGGTCTAACTAATGGTGAGACAGTCTTAATTACTGGTGCTGGTGGTGGTGTAGGCATTCATGCAGTACAGATTGCAAAAGCTCTAGGCGCAAAAGTTATAGCTGTTACGACTTCAGAATGGAAGACTAATAAAATAGCATCGGTTGGAGCAGATTATGTGGTAGTTTCAAAGGGCGCATTTAGTGATGAAATAAAGAAATTAACTAATGGTGAGGGTGTTGATTTAGTTCTTGAAACTGTAGGACAACCTACGTTTGAACAAAGTTTTAGAAGCGTACGTTGGGGTGGACGGATAATTGTAGTTGGTAATGTTAATGTACAGCCTGTTAATCTTAATTTAGGACCATTAATACTAAGAGGTGTTACAATATCAGGGAGTGTAAGTTCGAGAAAAACTGACTTGCTTGAAGCACTTAAAATGACAGCGGAAGGAAAAATAAAGCCAATCATACATGATATTATACCATTAGAACAAGCTCAACAAGCGCATGATATGATGAGAAAGAAAGAGAGCTTGGGACGAGTACTATTAAAAACTGAGTAACTATTTCTTTTCTACTTTAATTTTCACAAAAATTATTTAAGGTAAAAGAAGCTATATTTATTTTTCTTATAAGATTAGTGTTCAATTTTGATGACTTTGATGAAGTTCTCGGTTAAATTAAGAAATTTTTCAATATCATCTTTTGTATGTGCTGCTGATAAGAATAAGTGAGGTTTTGTTGGTGCTTGATAAAGTATTCCATTATTTAACATATGATAGAATAGTTTCTTGGCTGTTTCACTATCCTTAGTTCTCTCGGCTGTTAAGCCGTTAATCGGTTTTTCTTTTGTAAAATGAATACCTATCATAGATCCTAAACCAGTAATATACGCCTTATATTCATGTTCCGAAAAGATTTCATTTAAGCCTTTTATCATCATATTGCCGAGTTCCTCTAAGTAATTGTAAATTTTATCATGATTTTTGTTAAGTTCTTCTATAAGAGTATAACCAGCCCTCATAGTTAAAGTATTACCAGTATAAGTTCCACCATGAAATGCGCGCTCCCAGAAATTAGGCCTTTTAATATGATCTAGTAATTCCATAATATCTTCTCTTCCACAGAAAGCACCGGCACCTGGGAAATATTGACCACCAACAGCCTTACCAGTAGTTATTATATCAGGTTTTACACCATAATAATGTTGTGCTCCTTTATAAAATCGGAAACCTGTTATAGTCTCATCAAAAATTAACAGTATTCCCTTCTCATCACATAATTCTCTAAGACCTTTTAAGAATTCTTTCTCCGCAGGGACATTACCCGCAACGCCCATTATAGGTTCCACTATAATAGCGGCTAAATCTAAACCATTAATTCTTTTACGTACACCTTCCAAGTCATTAAATGGTAATAATATAGTATCCTTTATAGCACCGTCAGTTAATCCTAAAGATGCTGGTTTATCGAATGGGTATGAAACACCCTTATGTAGGGCATCATAACCACCATGCCATCCTCCTTCAAATTTGCCAATCTTTGTTTTATTTGTGTATGCTCTTGCGAGTCTAACAGCATACATGTTAGCTTCTGTTGCACTATTTGTTGGTCTGACCATGTCAGTACTAAACCATTCGCATACTGCTTTAGCCCATTTAATTTCCCATTCATTACTCCATCCCAAATGTATTCCATATTCTAATTGTTCTTTTATTGCATTTATTATGGGTTCATAATTATGACCAATGACCACTGCACCATGAGACATCCAGAAATCAAGATACTCATTACCATCAACATCCCAAAGCTTACTACCCTTTGCCCTCTCAATATAAATTGGATAGGGTTCAAAGAATCTTATAGCATATGTAACACCACCAGGTAAGTATTTCTTAGCAACTTCAAACAAGTATTTAGATTTAATTAACTTACTAGACATATTAATCATGAAGCACCAATAAACTAAAATATTTATACTTATCTTAAAGCAAGATATTCATGTATTTATGATTAAATATGATGATATTTCTTTTATCCAAATACTTAACAAGAAAGTTTAGTTTTCAATTATGAGAGATTTGATAAAAGAGTGTTGATGAATGTTTTATTAGCATTTGAAAATTATTCATAATTATACAAAATAATAAAAAATACATAGTGTCGTTTTTCAGCTACAAACTTTATAATTATGGAGCTTAATATTACTTAGACATTATAAATCATAGGATAAAAAGCACACAATTTCTTATTACAAATGACGGCACTATGGAATAATTTGATGCAATAGAAAATTTTATTCTTTCAAAGTATCATCTTTAAAGTAACTCTTAACTATTTTGTATTTTTAAGAATGTAAAGCTGCTAACCTTTACTTTTATTCATATTTTGCAACTTTTATGCTGAAATTACATTTTAAGATTAATATTCTAGATCAATATTCTAGAAGAAATTATCGTAACAATAATGTTTGCCTTAATCATGAATGTGAGAGTAATTAGCTTCGGGAATTCTTTTAAGTTAAATATAAAATCACATTATTCCTGCCCTTCTTAAGGCTTTTTCTATTTCTGAAATTTTGGTGCGAATCTCCTTTAAGCTTTCTTCTATATATTCTCGTAAATCACTTCTCAATAATCTTAATTCCTCTCTAGTTTTCTCGGATTCTTCTTTTATAACTTCTCTAGTTTTTTCAGACTCTTCTCTTATTGTACTAAGTATTTTTTCTCCTACGCTAATATTTTTTTCTCCTAATTCAATACTCTTTTCTGTAAGTCCAACATTTTTCTCTATTAACTCAACGTTTTTCTTTCCGAGCTCAAAGCTCTTCTCTGCTAGTTCAACGTTTCTTTTTCCAAGTTCAAGGTTCTTTTCTGCTAGCCCAACACTTTTTTCAGTGAGTTCAAGGTTCTTTTCTGCTAACTCAACACTTCTCTTTCCGAGTTCAAGGTTCTTCTCTGTTAATTCAACGTTTTTAGCTCCAAGCTCGAGATTCTTTTCTGCTAGCTCAACACTTTTTTCAGTAAGTTCAAGATTCTTCTTCGCTAGCCCAACACTTTCTTCAGAAAGTTCAAGGTTCTTCTTTGCTAATTCAACACTTTTTTCAGTGAGTTCAAGGTTCTTTTCTACTAGTTGAACGTTTCTTTTTCCGAGCTCAAGATTCTTTTCTGCTAACTCAACACTTTTCTCGCCAAGTTTAATGTTTTTCTCTCCTAGTTCAATATTTTTCTCTCCTAGCTCAATACTTTTATAGAGCAATTTACCAGCTATATCAAGTCTTTCGAAAAGTTCTTCTTGCCATTCACCTCGTTTTATTTCAAAGTAATTAAATTCACCGGTTGCATCTTGCCAGCTAACTTCAAGTGCTTCAACAAATATAGGAAATTTTTGAATCTTTATGAGCTCTATAAATTGTTTAAGTTTTTCTTCGTCACCTTCTGCAACTATTTTTACATCATAAGGTTTTAAATTTTCTACATAACCAGTAAGATTTAATTTTCTTGCTATTCTTTCAACTTCATCTCTATAACCAACTCTTTGAACCTCGCCTTTCGCTATCGCTATAACTCTTTTCATATAATTTATTTAACCTTTGCAGTATATAAATTTAAAATGAATTATTATTTTGTTTTAGCATCAATATTTACCTATATGTTACTAGAACAACTTACATAAACTTTCTTTTCAGAGAGATTAACCCTTTTAGTTTATTACATAAGGCTAATTTTACTACAAATGACAATACTATGATTTTTGAGGAATATTCTAATGATTAATGAAACCTAAACTTCTATGTTGATATAGGTGAGACTAATAAAATGTCCTTCATTAAGAATGAGATGATGAAATTATGAATTCTCGCATGAGATTGAGAGCATAAAACTTTGATCAAATGAGAAAACTAATTATTTAGAGTATGATCACAAGTCATTTGTGTGGTTATTTAGTATTTTCTAATATTGTTAAAAGTTTGTTTATTTGATCTATTTTAGCTTTATAGAATCTAAACCTGCCTTTAATTATTACGTCAACTAAATCCGCATTGCGTAAAACTTTTAAATGATGTGATACTAAAGTTTGGTCAATACCTAATAAACATGTTATCGCGCATACTGGTAGCGGAGTATCAACTATAGTCATCAAGATTCTTAATCTCTGCTTATCTGAAAGTATTTTAAATAATTTACTTAATTTATCAATAACTTCTTTTGGTGGTTCAGTTATAAATATTTCGTTATAAGATTTTTCATAAATGTTAGGAAGCTCTTTCCTACATAATCCTCTTTCTTTTACGTGATCAAATAATTCACTTAATTTAATATAGTTTGAAGATACCGGAATAACCATGTTTATTCCAATTCATAATATGAATAATCAAAAATAAAAACTTATTTTAATATCTTTCACACTAATGACTTTTAAATAACATAATTTGTTTAATCATGACTAAACATAGCTCATCATTACCAAATAAGTATGGTTTTCATAGTATTCTTTAATAATCTGTGAAACATTTTTAAAAGTTTTAGAGCATAAACTCTTATTATACGATTTTACTACTATGAAATACTCATTCCAGAACTGGCAAAAACTCAGACATTTCCTCATTAGGATGTAATCTTAATCTTGTAATATTTGAAACTCTACAGAAGAACTAAGTTTTAACCGCATAATGATACTAATCAATTTAAGCAAGTAAACAAACTTCCAAAACTAAGCAGTTTCATGAAAGCATAAGATCATTTTTGAGAAAGTCAAAGATCTGCTTAGTACTTAATTGACTGTTTCACTGCTAAAGTTGGGATAATTCTAAGGTGCGTGAAAAATAAGGGTTTCTGTGCTAATAACAGGTCTAATATTTTTAGTTATAAAGATTCTTTTTTAACCTTAAAGCAATGTTAACAAGGCTTATTAAAACTGGAACTTCTATAAGTGGTCCAATTACTGTTGCAAAAGCTTGAGGACTGTTAATTCCCCAAATTGCTATTGCTACAGCTATTGCTAATTCGAAATCATTACTACTAGCAGTAAAGGAAACGGCTGTTGCTCTCTGATAATCAACACCAAGTTTGTACGCAATGAAGAATGTAACAAACCACATAATAATGAAATAAAGTACAAGAGGTATTGCAACCCTGAGTACATAGAAAGGTAGTTCAACTATATACTCGCCTTTAAGGGAAAACATAATAACAATTGTGAAAAGTAAGGCAGATGGAGTTATTAGGCTTATTTTAGGTGATAGAGTGTTTTCAAACCATTGTTTGCTTTTAAATTTAAAGCTATAATACCTTGTTAAAATTCCACCAATGAAAGGTATGCCAAGATAAATAAAAACTGTTTTTGCAGCATCTATAATGCTTATTTCTACATTAACACCTTCTACAAATCCAAGTTTTGTTAAAGCGAGTGCAATAAAAATGTAAATATAAATAGCATAAAATAAAATCTGAAAAATTGCATTAAAAGCAACCAAACCAACAGCAAGCTCTCGATCACCCTCTGCAAGCTCATTCCAAACGATGACCATTGCAATACATCTTGCGAGTCCTACAAGTATCACGCCCATCATGAAACCTGGAAGATCTCTAAGCAATGTTATAGCAAGTAAGAACATCACAATTGGTCCAATAATCCAGTTTTGAGTTAAGGAGAATACTAAAAGCTTCAGATTCTTAAATATTTTATTCATCTCTTCGTACCTGACTTTTGCAAGTGGAGGATACATCATCAAAATTAAGCCGATAGCAATAGGTATTGAAGTTGTATTAATACTCATCGTAGCGAGTAAATTAGCTATGCCCGGATATACATATCCTAGAGTTACGCCGAAGATTATAGCAAGAAAAATCCAGATGGTGAGGTATCTTTCGATGACTGTTAATTTTGCCATTTAAATAAGCACCTCATAATAGTTAAAGTAATTTTAGATTTTTATTCCGAATACATCTAGTATGAATTTCAATGAGACATATAGGAAGACTATCCCAAAGATCAATTTTATTAGCCATGCGGGAACTTTTGGTACTAATCTAGCGCCTATTTGTGCTCCTATAGCTGTCCCTGCGCCAAGTGAGAGAGCAGCTATTACATCAACTAATCCTTGAATTATCTTGAAGCTCCCTGAAACTACTGCCATGCTTATAAACGATGTTAAAGATGTTCCTACAGCTATTTTTACAGGTGATCCTAGTAGGTAGATAAAGGATGGAACTAATGCATATCCTCCTCCTAATCCAACTATTCCAGTTAGGATCCCAATAATAAATCCAATCAATGTTTTTGTTAATGTTGTTCCAGGAACAATATTACCTACTTTCTCGATTCTTTTCCCACGTAAGAGACCTTCATAGATCATTCTTATAGAAACATATAGAAAAGCTAGGCCAAGTATAATTTTGAGTATTGGGAGTTCAGCTGTTAGATACTGAAATATAACTGAGCCTACAGCAGCACCTACTCCACCTGAGATAGCCGTTATAATTGCTGTTCTATAATCAACGTTCTTTATTTTTATGTGAGCAATTGAACCTGAGGTAGCGGTGATGATAACTGCTGTTATAGTTGTCCCTATAGCTACAGGTAAGCTATAGTTGTATAAAAAATATAATGCTGGAAGCATTATCACACACCCACCAGTCCCCAAGAACCCACCTAGAATACCAGCTATCAATCCAAAAACTATTAATGAAATAATAATTAAGATATCCACGGTAATCACCTTCTATTAATCGTATCATTTAAATAACATGAGTCCTGACACATGCATATTGTTAAACTTCTCATATGATTCACCGTTCATATGAAAATTTATTCAAATATATAAATATTACATTAATTTAAAGAACTTAGATAACATATATTTCATTCTAACCATGAACACAGTAACTTAATAAATTTAGCTTCTTAAGTTAATATTCGAATGTTATTAAAAACTATTTCAAAGAATAAATTAGAGGTTGTTAGTATTGAAGAACAGAAGAAACATATTATAAAGAATTAAAATTTTTATTGACATATTCGTCATTCTAGCATTCGAAGTATGTTGAAGATGGAATAAAAGTCATTTTTGCTAACTGGATATTTTTAGAATAGTTAAAATTCGATAAATGGTTTTTTTAAATCCACCATAGCATTTACTATAAGATCTGCTAATCCGCCATAATGTATATTATATCGTTCTGTGGCTTTATAATAATTAAGCATATCTCTGAATGTTCCCTTGCAATTAGAGCATGGAGCACATACATATTTTGGTTTATTGGATAGTATCTCTTTTTGAAATGCTAAAAGTATCTGCTTAAATTTCATTCGTGATGCTATTTTTGATCTCCATTCTGGGAAGTTCATTGATTGCATTATTGCGAATCCACTTCCACCGCCGCAACAGTAGTTGTATACTCCATTTGGTTCCATTTCTCTAAAATAAGGACAAATTTCTTTAAGCACATTTCTTTGTGGTTGAACGATTCCCATTAATCTAACTATATTGCATGGATCATGTAATGTTACAGGGAAATTATTTTTGTTTGGATCAAGATTTACTTTTCTTCTTCGTACTATATCCCAAAGAATTGGTAGACAACTTTCTCTTGGAATATTAAGTTCATCATGTAAAACTCTATCAGCTATTACAGTTAATGCTTTATGAGCGTGCCCGCACTCACCAATAACAATCTTCTTTACGTCAAGTTTTCGTGCTATTTCTGCATGCTTTATTGCTACACGTGCAAGTTGTACATCATCATACCAGACTCCATAATTGACTGCATCGTAACCTACTAAATCACTACTTAATGTCCAGCTGATGCCAGCCTCTTCAAAAAGAATAGCAAATGCGGCTGGATTTTCTGGCCATGATAGGAATTCGCCGGCATTATGGATTAATAATATATCAGCTCCCTTTTCATCTATTGGAATTTTTATTCGTTTTCCATATTTTTCTGGGATTAGTTCATCTTCTATGAATCTAATAATGTCTTTAAATGCTTCAGGCGACATGCCAGTTGATGATCCAATTTTAAGTTGTTGAACAGATCCAAGTTCATGAAGTGGTTTAGGCGCTATTCCCATTTCTGAACTAAAAAGTTTTCTGAGTTCATGCGTTATTAACCCATTATCAATACCTATTGGGCATGTTTGAGTGCATCTTCTGCAAAGTGTACAACGATAAGATAATTCGGCAAGTCTTATAATTGTATTAGCATTTAGTTTTATTTCTCCGCTAACAAATTTGCCTAAAATTTTGCCAGAAGGGGTTAAATAGCGCTTGTATATTCTTCTTAAAACTTCAGCTCTATATGTAGGGCGATATATTTCTTTTTTACCGCTTGAGATATAAATTGGGCAAGCTTCACTGCATGTTTGACATTTTGCACAATAATCTAAAGATAGTAATAGTGGCTGAAGGAAAGTCCAATTTCCTTCTTGTGAAAGAAGATTCCTGAGTCCATTAAGAAATTTTTCTATTAATATTTTTTCTTCTTCTTTTGTTTTTGGTTTCCAAGGAATATCAATGGCTATATATCCATCAAGTTCTGTAATATACTTTTCTCGCCATTCTGTTTTTGGTTCTGTGCATTCTGGTTCCATATCAGGTTTATCATAAGGTGGTGGAAGTGGCATTAAATCTTTAAGACTTAAATTAATCATTTGAGTGATTGGTTTGCTGATATCCTCAATTTTGATATCATATTTTTTATTTTTACTAATCATTCATAATCACCTTTAACATTTTCAAGCCAAGTTTTATTTTTCTTAATATGTGGAGCGTTCCAAGGTAATTTTAATGTAACTAACTCCTTAACTTTAGTTTCTATGTCGCTTTTCCTTAAGTTTGGTGTGTCATCCCACAGTACTTTATGATATGTGAAATATTTACCAATAAAATGAGACATTTTTGAAAATGGTATGTATATCCAGAGTAATTGTAGCAAAATAATATGAACAACTATCACATTTCCTAATTGAGGTAAAGAGTAATTACCAAAACTTATAAGACTTATCATATATGTTTTTGCTATACTGAAATCTGGATCATAATACCATGCTATTATGCCAGTAATTAAAGTGACAAGGATAAAAAGTAGATTAAAATATTCAATACCTGTTGTGTATTTTCTCATTGATGGATCGCTGTATCTCTTAATAAGCAAACCAATTGTTCCAAGGGTGGTGATAATTATCCCAATACTTCCGACTATTAATACAGCATAATATATGAACTGGTTCCATAGAATGTTAGAAGAAATAGCAACATTCCCATAGTAAACTATTACACTATTTAAAAATAATAATGCGAACCATATTAATATTAGGTATATTCCTGTATGAAATGGATATGTGATCCACCATAGCTGACGTTTATATTTATAAACTCTCTTTATAAAAAGCATTTCAGCAAATAGTTCTTTAAGTTCACCGATAAGTGTTGTTTTCCTCTCATAATTCCACCAGTCTATATCTTCAAGATAACTTCCACCATAATGAAATCTTCCTGCTTCATGCGGAACCGGATAAAGTTCCCATCGTAAATGAATGGGCATTGATGACCATTTTTTCCATCTAATTATTATACCAATAATAAAAATGATAAGTGTGCCATAAGAAGAAATTTGTAAAATAGAGAGACTCATTTTAATCACCTATTTTCTTATAGCGTCACGATTAAGTACAATAGCGTTTCCTAGTATTTCAGTAACACCACCAACTTGAGCTGGTATTTTATAATATCTAATATATGTATCATATGCCGCTTTATCTATAGCGCATATAAATGCAATGAAATTTGCACCAGTAGCTTTTATCGCATCTATTTTAGGTTTAATAGCTTTAAGTCTTAATTCTAAAGTTTCATCTGTTAAGAGACCTCCACCAGCGGTACAACATACAGTTTTTTCCCTATTGACATTCGGGTCAAGTTCAACATAATTTCTGCATGAATGTCTTAGTACGTATCTAGGTTCTTCAATAAGACCCATTACTCTAGCAGGATTACAGGAATCGCTAAATGTGACTATATACTGATCATTTTTACTTATATCAAGATCTAATTTATTATGCTTTATGAGATCAGCTTCAAATTCGCATATATGAAGCATTTTATTTGCAGCTGCATTCATAAACTTTGTTCCAGTTATTGGTGATGTGGGAATTTCAAGAAAATCAGCAGGGCCATTCATCGTAGCCATAAATGCATGAACAACTCTGTACATATGTCCACATTCACCACCTAAAATCCATTTAACTTTCAACCTTTTAGCTTCTTCATAGATCTTTTTATTGATCTTCTTCATATGCTCATAAGTAAACCAAGTTCCAAAATTACCACCTTCACTCGCTCGCGTAGATAGTGTATAGTCAAGGCCTATATGATGGAATAGCTTTATAGCACCTTTAAATGTGCCCCAATGTGGACCACCAAAGAAGTCAGCTGAGGGTGGAACATAAAGAATCTCAGCACCCTTTTTATTAATAGGAATTCTTAAGCTTATTCCTGTTTCCTCTTTTATTTCTTCCTCTGCTAACTCAATTGCACTTAGTAATGCTAATGGAGGAATGCCCATATGATTGCCTACATATTCACATTTAGCAATAGATTCAGTGAGTGATTTAGGGGCTAATCCTAATACTGCTAAAATTTCTCTTGCTGCCATTGTGATTTCAGCAGTATCAACACCATATGGACAGAATACTGCACATCTTCTACACATAGAACATTGATAATAGTAGATATACATGTCACGTATAACATCTTCAGTTAATTCTATACCATCACCAAAAAGTTTTCCTTCCATTGTGAAGTACCTTTTATAAATCCCTCTCAGTATATCTTGTCTTGCTACTGGCATGTTATATGGATCTCGTGTTGCAATAAAGTAGGGACATTTATCGGCACATGCTCCACAATGAACACATAAATCTAAATAGAGTTTGACAGATCTCCATTCTCTTAAAATTTCGGTCATTCTTTTAAGAACTAATTCTTTCCAATTTGATGGTAATTTTAAATCATGCACTGTCCATTCTCTTGGAAATGGCACACCTAATGCTTCCATATCTCTTTTTCGTATTGGGTAGAGCGCATATTTTTTGCCTGGATGTGAATAATCTAGCATCATTTTCTCTCACCTTCAGGACCGAGTTGTTCGAGTTCTTGTTTATATCGTTCATAATATTTCTCCCAAGGCTCGATATCTCCTGGTACTTTATCATTCCATGGATTTATGTGACGTTTAAATCTTGCTATGTTTCTCATGTTGCGTGATGGTGCTAATATCCATCCTATAAGGTGGGCAACTTTGCTGAATGGTATATAAATAAGTAAAATTTGTGCCATGAAATAATGTAATAAAAATATTGTGTTATTTGGTGGTAATGTTGGATGGAATATTAATAAACTGTACATATAAGTTCTGACATCGTTTAAACTTACTCCAGAGTATGAGCGTGTATAATTACCGAGAAAAATTATTACGAACAATAAGAGTAATATTAAGTAATCAGGTAATCTAGAAACATGTCTAACAGTATTAGTGAAGACTCTTCTGAATAAAAGAAATGTTACCATGCCGCCGAACAATATTCCAGAGAATGCTACAGATAAGTCATACCATGCTGAGTTTATGATGTTTGTGAAGTTCTCATAAAGATAAATGTTAATGAGATGCACGATAAGTGTAATGCCTAATAATATATGAAAAAGCCAACCCCCTAACCATAATTTTTTGTTGGCTTTGCTTAAACTACGAAAGATTAAGAATTCTGTACTCATTCGTCCAATGACTCCTAGTCTACTTATGGGGGCTGGAGTGAGTGGCATTCTAATTGGTACTGGACTAGATAACCATTTCATTAAGCGATAAAACAATCCTAGTATGAATATCAGTAAAGCTATATAAGGCATTATAACACCAATTAATAATAGTATTATATCATCCATCAGTACCCCCTCTCTAAAAGCTGGAGGACAATAGTATCATGCGTCATATCATGATATGATTAATTATACGTGATATTAAATATCAACTTGGAAAAATAGAAAAATCAGGTTTTAGCTTGGTTCATTTTTTATGTTGGAAGTTAGAATATAATTTTTTCTTAGAAATTCACTTTGAGAATATAATAATCGTTTAACTATCATTTTAGACATATTTTCTAATATCATTTTTACACGTTCATCTTTACCTATATTTCCGAGCATTCTTAAAGCTTCATCAACCTCTTCTTTACGTATACTTTCAGCATATTTATAAAGATCAGCTAGAAATTCCTCTATAAAATTATTCTCCCATTTGTGAACAAACTTATTAACTGCATCTTTAATCATATTCTCAGCTTTCCCTATATCATCATGCCATGTGTTAATATTAGTAGTATGGCTCTTTAAATCATCTATAGTAATAATTTGCACATTTGGTATACTTTTAATTTCAGGATCCACATTTCTAGGTATTGATAGGTCAATGATTAATAATGGTGTTTTTCTCATTTTCATGCATTCCTGGATTCGCTCCTTAGTTAGTATAAAGTGTGGTGCACTTGTAGTAACAAAGACTATATCCGCGACATTTAAATATCTATCAAGATCTGAAAGATGAAGCGCAATACCATTTATACTATTAGCTAGTTCAATAGCTTTTTCATATGTTCTGTTAGCAACAAGTATTGTAAATTTACGCGCACTTTTTTGACTAAGTGATCTTACTATAAGAGTACCAGTTTCACCAGCACCAATGACTATGATGGTTTTATCATTAAAACTGGTTGAAATCTTCTCTGCAATGTCAACAGCAATATCGGCAAGGGATACTCTAACACGACCAAGAAGAGTTTTAGATCTTACATCTTTTCCAACTTTTAATGCTTCCTCAAATAAAGATCTTAAAAACCTAGAAAGCGTCCTACTTTCATCAGCTAATTTATACGCATCCCTTACTTGATGAAGAATCTCACCCTCCCCCACAGCAATAGATTCAAGACCTGATACAACTCTAAAAAGATGTGCTACAGCATCAGCATTGTTAAGTATGATTATATCACTACCTAAATTTTTATCATTAACCATCACTTCCCATTTATTTATAATCTTTTTTATTAAATCAGGTTCAGTATAATGAACATATAGTTCAACTCTATTGCACGTTTGAAGAATAACAAGACCTATAACACCATCAATACGAGCTAAATCATTTAATGCACTTTTTACATCTGAAAAACATGCATGTTCCACCCTACTCATGGTATAATACTTATGATTCAATGTAAGCACAGCAAATTGACCTAACATGCTAATTGTTGTACTAATATGTATCCTTATAAGGTTACTTAGTGAAATATTGAAAATTTGACTTCATTAGACACGATAAATTGGATAGGCATGAGTACCTATAATCACACGTATCCCAAGTTTTTCTAACGATGCTTTAACAAATCCAGGATCTATTGAACAGTTAAAGTTCTCAATGGCACGCTGAACGCAGGTTCCAATATAAACTAAATCAACTTTTTGATTTAGTGTTGATAAGGTACGATTAATAAGATCCATTTTAATGGGAATTAAACCCGGGCAACCACCACATGATGTTAGAAATACGATCTCTATAGGTTCATTTAAATTGCTAAACCCACCGCTTTTTTCAGTCACAGATTTAAAACATTTAGCACAACCCGGGCACATAGAATCCATGGCTATTTTACAAGCTATTATACCAATCTTAACCATGTTGATCATTAGATTACAAATACTATTTAGATTTATTCGTTGAATAATTTAATAATTAATGAATTTTAAGAAAATATTGGTTAAAAAAAGGAATTATTAAAAAAATAAAGATATTAATATTTAAATTGGGTAGTCGTTCTAAATGTTGGTACTGAGAATATAAAGTCATCTATGAGCTTGTCTGAGAATGGTATGCCTGTTAGTTTAAAGAATTTCTCCCATCCTATACGTTCTATCCATTCGCCTATTCTTTCATCAGGTTTAGCGTATTTAATCCATGTATCAACAATTTTCTTTACTGCTTCAGTAACTTCTGGAAACCTTGGTGGATTAATTGGTAAATATGGTATGACAAGTCTCGAATACATTGGTGGACTTTTTGCATTTGAAACCTTCCCTCCTACAAATATAGCTAAACCATCATATTTTGGATTCATTATTTTCATTCCTGGACATACAGTATAACAGTTACCACAACCCATACATCTTTCAGCAGTAACTTCTACGCTTCTTCTTTTGTCTGGGAGTATTTTAGGTTTAATAGCATAGGTAGGACAACTAGCCACCAATGTTGGCAATTCGCAGAATTTAGAAACAATTTCATCATCTACAGTTGGAGGAGTCCTATGAATACCTACAATTGCTATATCAGAACAATGAACAGCACCACACATGTTTAGACAACAAGCTATGGCAATCTTAAGTTTAGCAGGTAGATCGTTTCTTTTATAGTACTCAAATAATGTATCAGATATTGCCTTAGCTAAGCCGGGCGCATCAACAATTGCAGTATGACAATGATTCCAACCAATAGTATGAATTAATGGTTTAAATGATTTACCAGTACCTCCTACCGGTAATCCTAATGACTCTAATTCTTTAATCAATTCATCAACTTTTTCCTCATTTACCACTAGAAATTCAGCGGCATGCCTGCTAGTAAACTTTATGTAACCATCACAATATTTATCTGCTATATCACAGAGACTTCTTACGAAATCTACACTAACTATTTTAGGTATAGCTGCTCTAACAGTAAATAATACATCCCCAGTCTCTGATACATGTTTTATAACTCCTGGTTTCACATGCTCATGATATAGCCATTTACCGTAATTCTTTTTAATTAAGGGATGTAACATTAATTCATAATGAGGAGGCCCAATCATTAATTTAGCCATCTACTTCTCACCTCCTAATTCTTCAGGAGACCAGAAAACATACGGGTTATTCCTTGGTTTATAAACCATTTGCGGTACAGGTGGCAATCCAACAGCTTTTAAGAATTTACTCATACCTACTCTGTAGATTAATTCACCTACTCTTTCTCTTGTTTTAGCATTCTCATCCCACCAGTCGAGAATCTTTCTAATCAATTCGATAAGATTAGTATAAGGCTTCTCAAGTTTCATGAAGGGTACTATAACCCAACTAAGAAATGCTGTTTGAAGTATTGTTGCTTTTCCACCAATCAATAATACAGCACCTTTTTCTTTTCCAGGACGTAATGCTTTAGGCATTTTATTTATGCAGTACATGCATCTCGTACATTCAGAATCATTTATATGTAATTCATTACCATCCCAAGACATACATTTAGTAGGACAATTTTGAATAATGTAGTTTATATCAAGACCAGATTTTACATATTCTCTCACCGCTTCTTGATCAATCTGTATGTTATCTTTCCATGTACCAATTATCGATAAATCAGCTCGTGCTATAGCAGCAACACAATCATTTGGACATCCAGAAATCTTTATCTTAAATTTGTATGGAAATCTAGGTCTGTGTATATCTTCCTGAAACGCTTTCGTTAATTCATGATATATATCTAGGGTATCAATACATGACCATTCACACAGTGCTGGTCCAGCACAACAACTTAAACTTCTAATATCAGAACCAGAACCACCCAAGTCAAAACCAACTTCAGTAAGTTCATCAAAACACTGCTGGTAATTTTCTGTTGATATACCTAATAAAATTATATCACCTGTAGATCCATGCAAATTCATTAATCCACTTCCATATTTCTCCCACACATCGCAGAGATTTCTGAGATATTTAGTAGAATAAAACCAAGCTGCCGGTTGGGCAACTCTAAGAGTATGTGCACTTGGTGGTCCTATTTCTGGAACATCACTATACCTAGCAATAACACCTGCACCATAACCTTTAACTGTAACTGCTCCACCATGCTTCCAATGCGTAATTTTCTCCTTATAAGAAAGCTCAAGTTGCTTTAACATACGCTTAGCTAACTCATTACGTCGCGCCATTTTTTTGTACTCTTGCACAAAGCCTGGCCAAGGGCCCTTCTCTAACTCATTAAGCAAAGGAGTTTCAGGCAACTCTTCTGACATAACTATCATGATAGTAGTAGAACGCTTATTACTTAAACTTTGATCTAGAAAAATGTAATAAATATGAAGCATACCAAATAATATAAGTAAATATAATATATAAAGAACTCAATAACATTCTTAATCATAAACAATACTCAATAAAATTCAGATCTAATCAAGAATAAATACAATAGAGGAGACTAGATTGGAAACCTATAATGTTAGGCCTTGACTGAGACCCATGAATATGAGTGAAGCTAATGACCCTATGCCAAAGTGTAACTCTGCTAACGGAATTACAAGCATTTACAGATACCATCAAATACCGTTAGTAGAGAAACGCTCAGCCCCATTAACAGGTTTACAATATTTAAAGATACCATTAATGAGGATGTTTACTGTGCATTTATTCTTCTATAATTTGGTAAGTAATACCACATACTGGACAAACATCAATAGCCTCTTTAATTTTATTCACTATAGCATCTATTTCCTCTTTTGTGCCTTCTATTACATCCTTTGTAACCCAGCATTTGCCATCATCTCTAATCTCAAAAAGTTCTGGACATAAGGCTTGGCACGAAGCACATCCTGAACAATCGGCATAATTAATAGATATTATTAATTTAAATTTCTTATTAGACATCATATCACCGTGACATTATTTTAACATTACTAATATAAGATTTAACATAGAAAAATACAATAATAAAAAAATAGTTTAGAATACCCTTATTAAAAATAAAATAGTCAGTAAAATTATTACAAAAAATGTTATTCCAATAGCTAACCACTCTTCATCATATTCACTACCTTCATTCAAGTATAAGTATAGAAACATTGCTGTTATCACAAAGTCTGATGCTAAAAGTAGGGCATATCCTTCTTGTTGCTGAATAGGATCAAGCATTAATATAGAACCTGTTATTAATACTTGAATTATTAAAAGTGCAATGCATATAAGCTCAAATATCCCAAGTTTCATTTATTTCATCCTCCTAACAAATAATTCATAATTATACATTAACCGAAATATTGAAACTGATGAAAGGATGAATGTTATAACTAATGTTGCTAATGGTAATATATTAAACTGGCTTGTACTTATCCTTTGTATAATAATTGCTACGGAGCATGAACCTATACCTACTAAGATGCTGATTATTAATGAGTACATTAAATGATCAAAATAACTATATGAGTGCTTAAGAAACTTCTCATAAAGCATAACAACTTCACCCCTCTTGATAGCAAAGATTCTCTTATACACAAAATATGAGATAATAGCTATAAGAATAGCAGGCACAACCAGCACTAAAAACGCATCTTCATTTCTTATCGTTTGACCTGGTGTTATGGCACCCCATATTGTCAAGATTATAAGTTCTACAACACCAATTATTCCTAGACTAGTTGCTAAAGGTCTTTCCCTAGGATGCTTAACATTAGACCTGTCTATAAATGGTAAAAATACCATAACAACCGCTAAAAGCCCAAATAAACTAAGAGCCACTTTTACACCTTCTCCTTCAAATAATTCTATCTTAAGTATCTGATACATCCAGAGAAAATACCATTCAGGTTGAGGAGTATACATTGATGCAATCTCAGGCGAATACATTGGAGGCATTTCTATCGGAAATAATGCAGAAATACTGAGCATAACACTTAAGAATACTAACGAAAGCGTAAGAAAATACACAAAAACTTCTGGAAACCATTTAACTAATTTCATGGCGTCCTCCTTATAGCTTATCATATCTCTCATAAACCTATCTGACAAAGGTTCTGATATACCATGAACCTCAAACATATGCATTTTCAAAGCTAAAAGAAATATGAGACCTACTGGCAAAACTATCACATGAAGAGCAAAAAATCTAGACAAAAGTTCTTTATCAGAACCAGCACCACTAAGAATATATCTAATCCATCCCCCTAATGGTTCTGGAATATTATTCACAAGCCCTATAGAAACATCAGTAGCAGATTTTGAAATTACAGTCCAAGGCAATAAATAACCTGTAAACGCGAGACCAAGCGTAACAAAACCCATTAACATACCCACAATCCACATAAGTTCCCTTGGTTTTTTATACACTCCAACAAAATATCCTCTAACAAAATGCAAAAACGCCAAAAACACCATAGCATATGCCATATAAAGATGGAAACTCTCAATAAGACGACCATAAGGAACAGTATTTATAATTTGAATAGTCGAATTATAAGCCTCTTCCGGAGTTGGCGTATAATACTGAAGCATAATTATACCAGTCAAACCCTGCAAAAGAAAAGCCAAAAAAGCAAGCGCACCAAGCCAATAAATAGGATTAAGCGAATATCGAGGTACTGGTCTTAATATAGTATTAGTAAAACCAAATCTATCATCAATCCATTCCACAAACCTAGAAAACCAACTCTTTTTCACACTCACATCTCTTCACCACTATGATTTACACGCTGAACTCGGAACAAGTTTACCCCCAATCAAATCACGAGATACATCAGTTGAACCAGGAGAACCCTTACCAAAAATCACAGGCGGATACATACCAACAGCATAAATATCACCAGTAGCAGGATCATACTCTAACTTCACCATCGGCAACGGATATAATGGCGGACCAGCAAGCACTTTAGCAGCTCCAGCAACATCATAATATGCCGCATGACATGGACAATATATTACATCCTTATCTTTAAATGATGATTCCGAAGAACCACTTGGTAAAAATCTTACAATACAGCCCAGATGTTGGCATAAAGCACTATATGCTATAATATCACCATCAGGTCCAACACCATTCTCAATCTTATATCCTAACTTTATCAAAATATTTGGTGTAGTTTCCAATGGATAATTAAAAAAGAGAGGTTCTTTAACCTTCAAATTTTTAATATTTGCCACACAAGTTCTAGGCCATGGAGGAATTTCAAATTTAGCTGGACCTAAAACCCTCAATAGATCTACTGTGCCAGCAAGAGATAAAAATGCAGATGCAAATACCATAACTTTTAATACATTTCGTCTTCCCTGATCTACCTCAGAACTCTTTGAACCCTCAGGCATTGAACCACCTTAATTTATTCTACACACATCCAGTCGGCTTTGGCAAACCAGCAACCTTACATGCTCCATTAGCAGGACCAGATGGGAATAATTCATAGATCTTTTGTAACGAGAAACCAGTTGCTCTAGTGAGCATTCTAATAGGTGGTGCAATACCGTATTTTAAATAATAGTCACGGAGATATCTTACAACTTTCCAGTGTTCTTCGGTCATGTTTTTAATGCCTTCAGCAGTCTCTGCAATATACTTAGCAACGTCTTCATCCCAAACTTCTGGATTTTGCAAAAAGCCATCCTCATCAAATATTAACTTTTTACCTTTAACAACAACTTCACGCATACTCATTATCCTGTCACCTATATTAAATCACCTATTTTCGTATATAAATATGCAATTGGAAAAATATAGAAATTAACATTATTATATATTATAAAAATATATTAATAAAAAAATAAAAGTATTTTTATCTTACACCAAAATATGTATATGATATCCAAATTAGGAAAATCAGTAATATTACTGCAAGAACTAGACTATAGGCAATCAACTTCTTTTCAACTGGTAACAATGGATGCCATTCTTCTACTTTCTCCTCACTGCTAGCAGAGCTGAATTTAAATATGAAATAGAAGATTGCACTTATTAAATACCATGATAAATTATTAACCATTTTCCTCACCCCGCAAGAGGAACTGGCACATTATGGAAGAATATAAATGATATTGCTAAACCTATCCAAAGTATGAAGCCAAAGAGGGCTATAAGATATACTAATACTACCTTACCAAGACCTTCTTTAACAAAAGCTCTAAGATCTGTAACCAATCCTATTGACATGAATGTTAATGCAAAGAAGAATACTCTCAGAGGATCAATTTCACCCATTGCTGCATTAGCAAGTTTTGCCATTTGTGAACTAGAAGCAGCTATAGCAAGCATACCTAAGAATGTTATGAAATAACCAATTATGAATTTTGGGAATCTAAACCAAATTTCCAATCTTCTAACTTTTTCTCCAACTTTCTTTTCAATTGATGTTGTCCATATGACAGCTAAAATGAAAGCCCATACTCCTATAAATATATCAATGAATATTTTAGTAGTTACTGCAGCAGTTAACATCCATCCAGATGCATAATTAATACCTTTACTTGCTGCTGCCGCTCTAATAAGAGCATCCACTAATGCACCAGAAGCTGCAGCCGCACCATCAGTCTTAACTGCTAATCCCATCCAGGCACCAAACACCATTCCACTTATACCAGTAGTTATATACAAAAATTCTGATAGAAACGGAAGGAATATTAATTCTACAACAGCAAATGCAACAATTATACTAGATAGTAATATTGGTATTCTGGGCCTTGATTTTACAGCAGCTCCAGTAGCAATAGCCGCAGAAACACCACAAACTGCTATTCCTGATGCTAATGGAGCAGCCCATTCTTTAGTGAGTTTAAAATATTTTCTTGAAATAAAGTAAACTAATGGCCAATATATTAAATAGGCTTCAACTATAGCACATAATCCTCGAAAGAGTACTGCTGTAGCATAACCCATAGCGCCTACAGCCTTTACTCCTATTGCAGTTCCAAGTAAAACTATAGCAGTTTTTATGAACCACTCAGGACGTGCAGCATCTATAAGCTTTTCTGCAAAGCCTTTAAAAACATTCCTTATAATTAGACCAACTATTAATAGATATATGAAACCACCTTCTGGAGTGAGTTGTAATGACCAACCAATTTTTTTATAAATAGCATCCGCAGGTGTTGCCGCGCTATAGGCATTACTACCAAGTATCCATATAATAGCTGTAATCCAGAATATTACAGTAAATCCTACTACAAATTTTTTAATATTGTATTTCATTGCTGCGGCGCCTATACTTAAAAGTATTAAAAGAAATATGTAGGTCAGAAAGACTGATGCCCAACCAAGATTCTTGTAGGCAGGATTTGTAGTAGTTACTGCGGTAGAGATATCAAGCCAGTTACCTACAGCTTTAAAGTTCCATCCTATTATGCTTATCCCAGCAAATGGCCCAAGTCCTAAAAAGAATAGAAGTAATCCCAACCAGAGTGCCCACCAGTCTTCTTTCTTCCATAGAGAAGACCAATCTATTTTTTGTGACATGGATTGTATCGCCTCAATGAAATGTTGAATATTGTCGAATATAAATGTTGTGTTGGAAATATGTAAAAAATGCTTAGAGTATGTATTATTAAAATTAATACGTCTAGATATTTTAAATTTATAAAGATGTTTCTTAATAGTGTATAGATAAATGTAGAATTTTGGTTGATTTATTAACTTAAATTGTGTAGTGTTAGAGTGCTGTTATTAGATGGTTTTAGTTTATTATTTTTTTATTACTATCCAGTCTTTGGTGGGTTCAAATTCTAGGAGATATTTTGTATGATTTGTGAGGAGCATTCTATCAATACTAATATAGTATCTGTTTTTATTTTCAACTATTTTTTTCATGAAATGTAATATGCCATCCATGCAATATAGTATAGGGCCATTAAATTTTTCATGAACGTGTGAATATATGACGTAGATTTGTGTATAGCCGTTGTTTCTGAAAAATGCTTTGAAGACTTTAAATAGTTCAATTGCTTCATCAATACTTTCTGGTGAAGCTAGTGAAAGAAGTCCTGTGAGTGAATCAAATATTATTCTTCCATTATTTCTTTTTATATTCTCTTTTATTGTAATGAAGATATTTTCCGGGTCTCTTGGGTTCTCTATTATTATTCTGTTTTCATAGATTTTCTTTTTATTGTGCAATCTTTCGCGCCATACCCAACAATCAATGTAGGTTAGGTGTGTAAGAGCTGATGTTGTGTTAATGTTAAATTTTTCTAGTATGTTCTTTAATGATTCTATTATTATCTCGTATGGTTTGTCGAATGATACATAATATACTGGTTGTCCTAGTGTAAGTCCTTTGCATGCAAATATTCGTGCGAACAATGTTTTGAATGTGCCTGTTTTACCGTAGAGTGCTACTGAAAAATTTTTAGGTATGCCGCCTTCTAGTTCAACATCTAGTTCTGGTATTCCGGTTGATTCTCTTTCAATCATTAACGCCACCTAAAAATGAGCTTATAAGTGTTGTTTTCTTGTTCTGCACATGATAATCTTAAACCTTTTGTTCTTGCGGTTGAAATTAATTGGTCAATTACCCAATCATCATCAGTTTTAACCATAAGCATCTCGTTATAGTTGAGTGTTTTAATTATTCTGCGTAAGCGTATTAAGCAAAATGGATATTCACAACCAGAAAGATCAACTATTCTAATTTTATTTAATCCTTGTAAGGAGCATCCTCCGTGTGATTCTTCAAGAATTTCTGAAATGCTTTTGTTTAGTATATAGATATTTTTCGGTCTTCCAACTTTCTGATTTTTAACATGCTCAACTCTAACCCAACCGTTCATTGATAAGAATCGAAGTATGAAATAAAGACTTTTTAATGAACATTTTACTGAACGTGCTATTTCTTCTACATCAGCGCCTTCAGGTTTTTTAGATAAAAATCTAATAACTTTAAGTTCAGTTCTTGATAAAGCTTTTATAGATTCAAGTTCCAACAATTTTCTCACCTTTTTTCTACCTAAAAAATATAAGAACATCTATTTATATTTTTCCAATACAATATATGTTAAAGATAAATAATATATATCTTAAAAGAATATATTCTAAAAGAATATATCTTTTTGATAAGAAATATATAGGAATTTTGAAATAATGTTATGTGTTGTTCGTATTATGTGTGCTTTTGAATTCATTGCAATCTTTCATTATGAAATTAACACTGTGAAAGGTAATAACTTTCTTAATTTAACATAGTTTTACAATAATTCTTTGGGATGAAAAACGTTCACTAAGAAACGTTTCAAAATATGCGTAATTGTTATTTTTTATGTAGAAAAATTATCTAACTCTGGGGGAATTCTTTCAGTTTCTATTATGTTTTTTAATGTATCGCGTTCTTTTATTAGGAAAATTTTATTGTTGAGGATCATTATTACTGCTGGGCGTGGTCTTATATTGTATGTGCTTGCCATTGATATACCGTATGCGCCTGTATCAAGTAATGCAAGTATATCATTTCTCTCGATTTTTGATAATTTTCTATTTTCTGCGAAAACGTCGGAGCTCTCACAAATTGGCCCACCTATACTATATGTTTCTATTTCATTTCTGATTTTAATAGGGATGATTTCGTGGTATGCATTATACATAGCAGTTCTTATAAAGTCGTTCATGCCTGCATCAACAAGTACCCATGTTTTTCTTCCTATCTTTTTTATATAGTTTACTTTTGTTAATAAAATTGTAGAATCAGCAATTATATACCTACCTGGTTCTACGATAAGTGTAGGTTTTCTCATTCCTGAGGATTCATAAATCTCACGTATTGTGTTACCTATAATTTTTACGTATTCATGATAAGGTATTAGTGTTCCTTCGCTAGTATATGGTATTCCTAATCCTCCGCCTAAGTCTAATGCTGGTACGTCTAATTTATATTGTTTATAAATTTTTGATGCTAATAATGCTAGTTTTTGTGCTTCGAGTTTGAATACATTAAGATCTAAAATTTGAGATCCTACATGAGCGTGAAGTGCGATAGGTTTTACGTTACTCATTTTTGATGCATAACTATAGAGTTTTATAGCGGTCTTTTCATCAACACCAAATTTATGTCCTTTTCCACCTGTTTTAATCTTTGGGTGTCCTCCAGCGCTTAAACCTAAATTAACTCTTATACCAACATTAACTTTTTTATTCATTTTTTCAGCAAGCTCATTAATTGTTATGAGTTCTTGTTCAGATTCTATATTAATAAGTCCTATATTATTTTTTATAGCTTCTATTAAGTCTTCTTGTGATTTGCTGGGTCCTACGAGAACTATTTTTGAACTTTCTACTCTTGACATTAATGCAAGTTTTATTCCATAGGAGGAGACAACTGTAGCGCCTGAACCTTCTTTTGCAAGTAATCTTGTTATAGCTAATAATGAATTAGCCTTATATGCATAAGCAATTAATGAATCATAACCTTCAGATAAGAATGCTTGTTTTATTTCTCTATACCTTTGTATAATCAAATCACCATCAACAACATATAATGGAGTACCATATTCCTCAGCGATTTTTGAGAGAGAATAACTTCGCATCCAAAGTTCTCCATCATGAACAGAAAGATGAGGACGTATCTTTAATATTGCTTCTAAATTACTCATTTACCCTCAATAGTGAAAAGGAATGCATTTATTTAAAGCTAATACATTTCAAAAATAATGCAAAGGCTGATAACTTATATTTATTAACGATATAAAGTTATTAGGATATTGACAATTTTATCCTCTAAAAATTTTACCTTATCTGGTGAGGTGATATTATTGGCTATGAATGAGAAGACTAACGTTTCTTTGTTTGGGATTTCAATATAGCCTGAAAGGGCACTAACATTATGAAGCGTGCCTGTTTTTGCTTTTACTTTTCCTTCTGCTACTGTTCCTTTCATACGATTTTTGAGAGTACCATCAATACCTGAGATTGGTAATGAGTTGATGAATGCGTTTTTAATATTAGAGGGGAGTTCATAAACCTTTCTAAGTATTTCAACGATTATTCTTGGTGTTAAACGATTTTTATGGGATAGTCCTGAACCATCAACTATTACTATACCATTGTTATTTATGTTCAATTCGTTTAACATATGATTAACAACATGATTCCAGTTTTTCCATGATCCTTTATTAAAGAATTTTACAGTAACCAATTTAGCTATCTGTTCAGCATACAAGTTTATACTATGTTTCATCATATCTTGTAATATGATAGATAAATGTTTAGATTCTATGGTTTTAAAAGGAGAAAATTGATCAGGCATTATTCCTTTTCTTACCTTGCCACGTACAATAACTCCAGCTCTTTTAAGCATATTCCTAAATACGTATCCAGTATATAATGCTGGATCATTAATAGTAGTATTAACATATTTTACAGTATGAGGTAATAATGTCCCCTTCAAATAAATATCATTACTTTCAATATATCGTTCTATTTTTATTTCGTCTCTCTCACCAATCTTTATCTCATTAATTATGTGCAAATAATCTATATTGGGTATTTCGTGCACTTTTATCTCTTTATCATCAGATTCTATTTTTAATATTATAGAATTTCTATTAATTGTAAGCGCAGAAATTTGTGCTGCATAGGGTTGAGGTGCATCATCAGGATCCCATTCTTTATTATAATATTCATCATCAAATAGACTTTCATCAACTACTATATCACCTTTTACTTCCTTAATATTACGAAATATTGAACTGCTTATTACATTCTCAGCTCCATAATTCATTGATAGAGCGCACCATAATGCAAATGTTTCTTCATCAGTTAATGTAGGATCAGCAGAACCGACAATGTAAATATTAGAAACTTCATTATCTTTTAATCCCTCTAAGAAAATTTTTGTTTTAAATATGAAATCAGGACCTAAGTATAATAATCCAGCCAAACCAGTAATAATCTTCATATTTGATGCTGGTATTAATGGGATATCCGCATTATATTGAAAGATCACATTACCATCTATTCGCTCTACAATAAATCCTACTATAGCATTACGTAATATTTCATCATTGAGAATACTCTTTATCTCATTATACACGCATATTCCAAAATCCACTTAGATTTATTTTTTATTATCAAAATTAAGGATGCAATAATTTATCACCATTTCCTTAATGATTACCTTAAGTTGTCGTATCTCAGTTAAAAGAAATATCTATTTATATTAATTCATTCAATGTTTTATGAGGTGAACTATATGAGCACTATTAAAAGTATTGATATTTATACAGGAATAGTTTACTATCATGCACCTTTTAGAATATCATTGGGAGTGTCTGATCAAAGTGAGGAGATTGTGGTAAGGATAGTTGATTCAGAAGGATTTGAGGGTTGGGGAGAGGGATCTCCGTCTACTCATATACTTGGAGAGACTCAAGGTACAATGCTTGCCGCAGCGGAACGGATTGCTCCAAGACTCATAGGACTTGACTCAACAATGCTAAATAATTTGTTTAATGAAGTTGATAATGCAATTTATGGTAATACAGCTGCAAAGGCTGCATTTGATATAGCTCTTTACGATCTTTATTCTAAGAAATTGGGAATACCGCTCTTTAAACTTCTTGGTGGTTTTAGGAATAAAATTGAAACGGATTTTACGATAGGAATTATGACAGTTGATGAGGCAGTTAAGAAAGCTATGGAGCTTATTGAAAAACGTTTTAAAATAATTAAAATAAAAGTAGGTCTTAATATTGATGATGATGTTAAGCGTGTAAAAGCTATAAGAGATGCTGTTGGCAATTCGATTAAACTTTTTATAGATGCAAATCAAGCATGGACACCAAAACAAGCCATAAATGCGATTAATCAGCTTAGAAGATTTGATTTAGAGCTGGTAGAACAACCAGTAAAAGCACATGATATTGATGGGTTAGCGTTAGTAAGAAAAAATGTTGATGTCCCAATAATGGCTGATGAATCAGTTCATAATCCTTATGATGCAATAAAAGTAATTAAGGCTGAAGCAGCAGATCTAATTAATATAAAGTTAATGAAAAGTGGAGGAATACATAATGCACTTAAAATAGCTGCTATAAGCGAGGCTGCTGGTATAAAAAACATAGTTGGATGTATGATGGAAGGTGCTATATCCATTGCAGCTGCAGTACATTTTGCCGCATCTACCAAAAATGTAATCTTTACGGATTTAGATTCTGATATTAGCCTTAAGAATACGTTAGTAAAAAGTGGTATGGTAGAATATAAGGATGGTTATAGAATTTTGTCAGATAATCCAGGACTTGGGAAACTCGAGATTGCAATGAACGAGATAAAATTAGTGAAGACGTTTGCCGAACAAACAATAGAGAGATCATTTTAGTGATAATGTATGGATGTAATACTTGGTGTAGATGGTGGTGGCACAAAAACTATTGCAGTAACCTCTACACTAGAAGGAAGAATAATTAAAATAGGATATAGTGGTCCAAGTAACCAAAATATTATTGGTTTGAAGAATGCCTACTTAAATATTATAGATGCTGTTCAAAAAGCTATGCCAAAATCTAGAACAAATGTGCTAGTGGCATGTTTCGGTTTAGCAGGTATTGATAATAAAGAAAATTATTCAAGTATGTTAGATAAACTTAAAAAGAGCAGAATATCAGATAAAATCATTTTAATTTCTGATGTAGAAATAGCATTATCAAGCGGAACATGGGGTGAACATGGGATAGTAATTGTTGCTGGCACAGGTTCTAATGTTTATGGTAGAAATGCTTTAGGTTTACATACTAGAGCAGGAGACTGGGGTTATATAATTGGTGATGAGGGCGGCGCATATTACATAAGTCGTTTAGCACTTAATGCAGTTTTCAGAGAGTATGATGGTAGGGGGCCATCCACACTTTTAACTGAAATCATTAAGAATTATTTTAATGTAGAGAATCTTCCTGATATAATACCAATAATTTATAAACATATGAGTATTACAGAAATAGCTAATATAGCAAAATTGGTGATAGAAGCTGCGAAAAAAGGTGATTATGTTGCTAAAAGTATTTTGAAATTAGGTGGTAAGGAGTTAGGATTAGCTGCTGTTGCAGTTATAAAGAAATTGGGAATGGAAAATGAGAAATTTAAAGTTGTATTTGTGGGAGGCATGTTTAATGCCGGGATGTATTTTATAAGGCCAATAAAAAGAGAAATTAAAAGAATAGCCCCTAAAGCTGTTTTCATAAAACCTAACGTTCCGCCTGTAATGGGAGCTTTAGCATTAAGTCTTAAGCATGTAAGGGGAGATATAGATGATGATCTTAAACGTAAATTAATAAAATCATGGAATTTAAGAAAAAGGTTAAATAATAAATTCATACAAGAGGTAAATATTAAGTGATATTATTATAATAGTTGACATTAATGCTAATATTGTAGTGAATTTACTATTTACAAATTGTCCCATGATTTTTTTGTTGCTAGTAAAATATACAAGTGGGATTAGTGGGAGAGGAATTAGCATACTAAGAATAACTTGACTGTAAACTAGTAGTGATAATGGATCATAACCCAATGTTATTGCTATGCTCGTTGGTATTACATTTATTATTCTTACAATTATTCTTCGTATCCATGGATTTATTTTAGTTCCTACTAGATCCTCTAATATAACTTGTCCAGCTAATACACCAGTAGTTGATGATGATAGTCCTGACGCCAAAAGAGTTATAGCAAAAACTTGGCTCGCTACTACGCCAAAGAGTGGTGCTAGTGTTAAGTAAGCATCATCAATTGTAGCTACGTGAATTCCATTCCTATAAAATGCTGCCGCGGCCATAACCATTATTGCTACATTAACTAAGCCTGCTAATGTGAAGTTTAGTATTGTGTCATATGTATGGTATTTTAGAAGCTTTTGTTTTTCGGTATTTTCGTTGCTTACGAGTTTATTTTTCGTTAGCCATGAGTGAACTACTAAAGCATGTGGCATTACTGTTGCGCCTATCACACCCACAACAATAAAAAGCTGATCCCTGCTTGTAAGTGTTGGAATGAGTGAGTGGTATATTATACTGTAATAGTCAGGTTTTGTTATTAAAATCTCATATATATAACCAAGACCTATAACAGAAACTAATGAAGTAATCGCCATTTCAATATGACGAAATTTTTTACCTGCAATGAGAAAAATTATTATAACATCAAATGCAGCAATCCAAGCTGCAATTATTAATGGTATATTGAAAAGTAGGTAAAGTGCTGAAGCAACGCCCAGAAATTCTGCTAAGTCGGTTGCTACTGCAAAAGCTTCTGACGCTAACCAGTAAGTAATTATCTTCCAATGCGAGTTTAATTTTTCTTTAACAAGAGCTGCTAATGATTTACCAGTTGCAATGCCAATTTTACCTGAGAGGTATTGAAGTAACATTGCCATGAGGTTTGCAAGCCAGACAACCCATATTAATTTATATTCATATGTAGCTCCACCAGAAATATCAGTACCAAAATTTCCAGGATCCATATATGCGACTGATGTTATTATAGCAGGGCCAAAGAATTGTAAATAACCATTCTTCCTAATTATTTGAACCAATGATAATTTGCTATTGTTTTTAGATAAGCGCATATAATCACCTAATCTGAAAGCCAGGTTCTAATAAACATCTTCATTGGCAAACCTAATTCGTTTTTGGATTCATTAAGAGCATTTAAACCTTTCTTTGTTGTTTTATAGTATTTATGCATTTTGCCATGTTCTTTTTTAATTTGTACTTCAAGGAATCCTGCATCAGTAAGTTCTTTAAGTATTGGGTAAAGTTTACCAGGACTTAGTGTATGACCATGCTCTGTTTCTAAATGAATGAAATCATCACCACACCTTTCTTTCTGACTACACATCCATAATACATATGCTCTAAATATACCCCTCTCTAAATGTGCTGTTATTAGATTCATATCTAATCTAGATATCAAAAATCGATATTATATTTAAACCTATCTAACATATGATATTCATATTTTTCATAATATTCATGTATAGTGATTGGTACTCTCCACGGCTAAAGTTGGGGATTCTCGCTTCTAAAGTGGGATGAGTATCATAATCTATTATATTTAAGCTTATCAGCAATCCATCCCAGAACGAGAGTTTTGGACTTTCTTGCCAAATTCATTGTTAATAAACCAATTGGGAAAATTTCGAGAATGTGTTTATGTTTAAGTGCGGTGGAGCAACTGACTAATGCTTTTTCTCAAATTTCCTTCGTTTTTTTCTAATATTTTGAGTGCGGTTGAAACATCTTTAACACCTAGAGCTAAAAGCACAGCGATTCTTACATCATTGTTGGATATGTTATATGCTTGTTCTGCAACATTTTTATCAACTCCAGCTATTTCACTAACCATTTTTATTGCTCTTTCTCGGAGTTTATTATTTAGAGGTCGTACCATTATCATCATATTACTATATACTTTACCAAGTTTTACCATAACGGTAGTGCTTATCATGTTAAGAACTAATTTCTGTGCTGTTCCAGCTTTCATACGAGTTGAACCACGAATAACCTCTGGTCCAGTAATGACTGGAATGGTAATATCAGATAAATGTGCTATTTTTTGTGATAATTCTATTGGATTTGATATTATTGAGATAGTCTTAGCACCCTTAAGTTTTGAAGCTTCAAGAGCTCCAATTACATAAGGGGTTTGTCCGCTAGCGCTTAATCCTATAACTACATCATTTTCTTTTACATTATGTAAAGCTGTATTATATCCTTCCTCATAATTATCATCGTTTGAACCTATGAATGCCTTAACTAAATCGCCAGCATTAAATGTAGATTCCCATTCTGAAGCATCAAGGGCTCCAATCCTTCCACTGGTTCCACAACCAAAATATATTACCTTACCACCATGCTTGATTTGTATAATGATCATTTCTACAGCTTGAGCTATATATGGTATTGCATGTTCTACAGCTAGAGGAACCGTTTTATCCTCGTTATTAATTACTTTTAAAATTTCTTCAGTACTCATTAGGTCTAAATTGACTGAAGATGGGTTTGATTCTTCTGTAATTAAGTTCATGCTTCCTCATTATTGATATGTTCAATACAATAATAAAGTTTAAGTTGTTTTCGTAAATATAGGACTGAAAGTATTAGAGATGAGTAAGATTAATCTAAATATTTTCTTGTATTAGTTATTATAATTTTTGTTAATTCTGTTGTAGTGAGTAATCCTCCAAGTTCTTTAGTGAAGTATCTAGATTTTAATGTATCTGTTATTGCTTTTTCTATTGCATTCCCTAGTATTTTTAGTTTTCCATCATTGTTCTTTTCGCTTAGCCAGTTTAACATATAAGAGGCAGCGAGTATTGAACCTACAGGATTTGCGATTCCTTTACCTGCTATATCTGTAGCAGTACCATGAACAGGCTCGAAGAGTGCATATTCATCACCTATATTTGCAGAGCCGCAAAGGCCTAAGCTACCTACTAAACCAGCTGCTAAATCAGAGAGTATATCACCGTATAAGTTTGGTGTTATTAATATATCAAATTGTTCTGGATTTTTCACTAATTGATATGCGGCTGAATCTACAAGAATTTCATCAGCATTGATTCTGCTATATTTTTGTGCTTCTTTAAAGAAGATTTCTCTAAAAAAGCCATCAGTTTCTTTTATTACTGTTGCTTTATGAACTACAGTTACTCTTCTTCTATTATTTTTTATAGCATAATTTAAAGCATACTTGACAATTTTTTCAGTGGCTTTTCTTGAAGTTATTTGAAGAGTTATTGCTAAATCTTCTGACCGCCATTCGGCACCTGAATACAATCCTTCAGTATTTTCTCTAAAAATTATGAAATTAAAGTATGGAAATTTATCATTGATTATGTTCATGAATGGTCTAAAATTGATATAAAGATTGAAGTATTTTCGTAACATTACTGTAATACTTGGATAGGAACTTTCTGGTAATGTGCTAATAGGACCCTTAAGAATTGCATGACATTCTTTAAGTTTTTCTAAAGCTGAATCTTCAATAGGTTTACCACTAATTTTATAAAAATTAAATCCTGCATTTATCTTGATGTATTCTGCATCAAAGCCAATATCATTAAGAAGGTTTAGTGCTGAGGAGATTACCTCCGGTCCTACACCATCACCATATATTACTCCTATCTTATATTTCATAACGTTCACCAGTAATTTTATTTTGATTATTAAATAGCTCGGGCATGTACTTTAAAATCAAGTGGTACATTTCTATGTCAGATATTGGATGCTTTCTGCCGTTTTCAAACATTTTTAAGATTTCAGAATAAATCATATTAATTCGTTCATCACTTTTTATATGATCCGATTTTATTCCAAGATTATTAACTATCCAGTATACAATTCCAGCCCTTCCGGAATAAGGATTAATAGCTATTTTTGGTTTAATACCCAATACAGTTTCAGGATCAAATGGTAAATAAATTTCCGGATTTTTAAGTATACCATCAATATGTATACCTGCTAATGTTCTGAACGCATTATCACCAACTAAAGGATAATGATCTGGTATATTGAAACCGAGCTTTCTAAAAAGCTGTGCAGCTTCATTTATGGGTGTTAAATCCACATCAGCCTTAGATCCAAGTAACTCTTTATATATTATTAACATAGCTTCTAATGGACAATTTCCAGCTCTTTCACCTACACCAAAAAGTGTACAATTTGAGTATGTAGCACCATTTAACCACGCAGAAGTATGATTAGCCACTACTAAATGAAAATCATTATGACCATGAAATTCTAAGCATGAACCATCAATTGGTGTTTCATTTATTATAGTCTTAATAAGACGAGGAATGCTTCTTGGTAATGGTACCTCAAAAAACGGTAAACCAACACCCAATGTGTCTGCTAACTTTATAATAATAGGAAGCGAATATTCCTCAGACAGCTCCTTAACTTTTCTAATAAATGGTATTACTACATTTTCAATATCAGCTCTAGTAACATCCTCAAGAGCAACCTTCAAAGAAATACCTTTCGATAAAACTTTTGAAATAACTGACAAATATTTTTCCATGGCTTTTCTTCTATCCATTCCTAATTTATAGTAAATATGATAATCCGATATAGAACATAGCACCACAGTTGTTTTAAGTTCAGTACGTAAAAGAAGTTCCACATCATCATTATTTGCCCTAATCCATCCAATAGGTTTTGGATATTCATAACCCTTTGACACTATCTTACTTATTACCGCTCGATCCTTCGAAGTATATGGAAACAATTCAATAGTCTGAATAATACCTCCTTTTCCAGAAAGTTTATGAAGGATCTCATAAACTTCTAACGATTCTTCAACAGTTAACGTTCTCCAACCTTGCTGCCCATCTCTCAAAGTAGTATCAGTTAAAAAAATCTTATTCTTCTCAGGATTAAACCCTTCATAACTCAAAATTGGAGGCGATTGGTATGGAAAAATATCCTTGAAAAACTCCGGTTCTATGTTATTTGAATCCACGTCCCTCACCTATAATTGAAGCTCGTTAACTTCTTTATATAAATAATATTATCGATTTTATATAAATTTCTTATGGGATCTCTTTGTTTCATTCCTCATCAGACCAACAATACTTTAGTACGTTTGATTTAAATTTTACTCAAAATAATTTAATGTAGTAATAACCAATAATCATTATTTATTACATACTTCGAACAATTAAAATTATAAAACATACGAACTTACAATTATCTAAAATAATTTACTCTTAAATAAGATTTTTATGGTTGAGCCCCATTTATGATTATCCACTAACCTTATTTTGGGTGGATAAGGTTTATTGGTGGATGCTAATATTCTCTATTCATGAAGAATTGTTTTTGTATTTGCTTAGCTATACGTGCAGTAGTCTCTTCTTGAAACAGCATTAAGCCTTGCTGACTCCATAACAATGATAGTTTTAATTTTACTCATAATACCCTAGTCCCTATCAGATAAAGCTTATTGTTGGTCTGAATTTTTTGTAGGGGTGTATTATCGGTTCTTATCGTGGTGAGGAGAATCATTGAGACGAGGTTTTCTCAGTTGGATGAGTTTGGTGTAAGGTATGAGGGCGGTTTCGAGGAGGGGTTTAGCTGTTAAGATACTCATGTCCATATTATCTTTCAACATATATCAGATGATGAGGGGGAGCCTGATGGGAATGAGTATAGATAATTAACGTGATAACTATGGGGTAAGTAATATCAAGAAGAGGATTTCCAATATTCAGGTATTCGATTTAATTCGTGTAAACATAAAGAATCATGACAGGCCCAGCAATAGCAAGTATGCCGTATGGTGTTTCTGCATTAAAATATTACTTTGTATTACTTTGTAAACGTCCTACTTAAATATTTCCAAAAATAATTTTGCTCGTGAAATAAAATGGTAAACATTAAAGAATTAAAGGACAAGATTACGGGTAAATTAAAGACCGAAGGAAAAGGGAAAGCAAGTATTGAGATGATTTGGGGGAAAGGAAATGAAAGCTAGAAAACCTAAAGTAAAACGATTTACTGAAACTAAATATCTTCTAATAATATTATTAGTAACTGGACTTATCTCGATGCAGCAGACTTTAAGTTATGCAACTGGTGTTTCCAACAACTGGATAGTTTATGTTGGTGCCGGGACTTCTGACATGTCTGTTCAGGCTATGGGATTCTTCCCTGAAATAATAACAATAGATGCTGGAGATAGCATTACTTTTGTGAACAATTCTACTGAAGTACACACAGTAACATTTCTTAGTGGAAATCCACCAATTAATCCATTCTCTCCAAAAGCTAGTATAAGAATAGGTGGAGATATATACAATGGAACTGGTATAGTTTCATCTGGTATGTTACTACCTTGGCAAAGATATACTCTAACTTTTACTACACCTGGAATATATATTTATCACTGTAACTACCATCCAGAAATGATTGGAGTAGTAATAGTAAATCCAGAGGGAACCCCATATCCTATGACACAAGATCAGTATAATCAAATAGCACAACTTGAAGAATCACAATCAATAGCACAAGGGGAATCATTATTCCGACAAGTGAATTTGCCCGCAACTCCAGGTCCTAACGGAACTACAGTATGGCATGTGGAGAATGGAGTAATGACACCTGCAGCTGCGTTAGTAAATCTAAATCCAGTTTCAAGTTATAACGTTAGTGGATTTGCTCAGTTATCGATAATATCACCTGGAGTAATGAAAGTACAAGTGAATTTAATAGGACTTAAACAAGGCGTGACATACAATGTACAAATATTTACTGGTGCTGCAGAAGCCGGAGGTAAAATGACTTATACGTTAAATCCAATAATGGGCAATTCTAATGGTACTGGTTCTTCAATAACTATATTAAAGATAGATCCCTTAAATCCCTATATTCCTACTAGTTATATGATACCTTCTGCAGGATGGTACATTAACGTAAGTAACTCTAAGGACACATTAGCTCTAGGTGATGTGATAGCACATTCTGCAAGCATAATGAGATTCCTTCCAACTACTTTAACAATTTATGCGGGCGATACTGTAGTGTGGACGCAAGATTCACCAGACGAAGTTCACACTATAACCTTTGTGCCTCAAGGGATGGAAATACCAGAGTTCGGAAGTCCTTTAAGTCTTATTCCAACTAGAGGACATATATTCAATGGTTCTGGATACTATAATTCTGGTCCTCTATTTGGAGGACAGTCATATAATTTAACGTTTGTAACTCCAGGGATATATACTTATGTTTGCTTATTGCACGATGATATGGGGATGGTGGGAACAATAATTGTTCTGCCTAAAAATCAAAGCATGTCAGTTATACTAAATCGTATTACGAATATGTCCAATCAGATTTCTCAATTAAGTTCAAAAATTTTAGAAAATTCTAATAATCTTACAGGAATAAATAATCAAATTTCTCAATTAAGTTCAAAAATAAATGATATGGATAATAAAATTACTCCTCAGTTTAATTCTGTTATTAATGGTTTAGAAAATTCTAATTTAGTTCAACAAGGAATAAATGATAGGATTTCTACATTAAATACGGCAATATTGATTCTTGCTGCATTAGTTATAATATTGATATTGACAAATATTATTCTGATATTTAGAAAAAGATAATAAAAAATTTTCATAAGATAATTTTTTATTTAATTATATCTTACAGTGATGCTTCACCAAATTATCTCATGCGAAAGATATTGTTTTTAATCTTTCAATAAGTGAAAGATATAGATAAAATTAAGAATAAGCTTGCGAAACTTGGCATATTTGGATAAATCTTAACAAATATAGCATGTAAAACTTGAGAAATTTGAGTTATTCTGAATTTATCTCACGCACCTAAAAGAACGTGCATAGCTCACACTACAAGCCAAACAATTTAGAGAAGATTTACAAAAGAATCAAAGGACGAGAACTTCTTGCCCTGAGATACAAAAACAAGATAATTCAACATATTCCAAGCAAGGTCAAGGAAGGGTCAAGGGTCTTTATTATTATGACGTTAAGGATAAGCCCAGGCACTTTACTTTCGTTACTAATTTTGATGATCCCTATGAGTTGGCTGAGCTTTATAGGTTGAGGTGGCAGATTGAGGAAAGATATAAGGTTAGGAAGGCTAGGATTAAATATGTTAGGAGGTTGAGTAACAAGACCTCCCTCTTAACGTCATAATAATAAAGACCCCTGTATTCAACTTTCTTGTAAGTAGAGAGAAGCTTGAAACTCTTCAAGTTAGACTTACTCTTGATTGAAATGTCAAAGAAGATTGAGAATATGGAAAATGTTTTAAATAATGGAAAGATTCAATGTCTAACATGCAAAGGTAAAGAAAAAGTACTAAAAAAGATATCATACGTGAAGACGGCTTCATAACCCCGTAAAAAATAAATAATTACTCCTGGTAAAAAATTAATAAATTGTGAGCATAGGATTAAATGATAATAAACAGAACAAAAAATAAATAAGCGTATATTCTTCTTCCTAAAATTTCTCAATTGTTTGAATTAATGTAGAAATTAAATAAGTTGTGCAATTGCATAATTATCATAATGTTTGATTTTGACAATTTCAAAATCTATTTCTCTACTTTGGAATGGTGATGCTAATACTAACGTATGAAATTCTCCTCTTTCGCCGACTGGATCTACATCATTTAACTTTAAATCATTTATAAAAACATTAATATTATGCTCATCAATAATTTTACCGAGCCATGTTTCCATTCTTTTAATTATCCCTATTATTAATGGGCGAATACCATTCTTAATTTCTTCACGCAATAGTGCCTCAGAATTCATCATCCAGAGTGGTTCATATAAAAAGGCATTGCACTCATGAGCTATTTTATCAAGATAACTCCTATCTAAAAACACATCTCCTGCAACAATCTCATTAACATTTAATTGCTTAAATAATCTAATTGCTTCCTCACTTTCATGACCTTTAGTTAACTTTTTAATGAGTAGAGGTGCACCTAAAGATGTTGCTAATTCGGCTATTTTTCCAATGTTAATAGTATGAGGACTAGGTCGTGGGAATTCGTACACAAAATATATGAAAAGATCTATTGGCCACATTTTCATAACAGCATAAACTGAATCTTTACCGCCAGAAAATACAGCAACGCGCATTTGTAATCCCATAGGAATACTGTATTAAACATTAATTATTTTTTAGAGATAAGCTTCTTATATTCATTCTCAATCTTATTTGCTAAATCGCTAGAACTTAATTCAAATTTTATCTGACTTACTAAAGCTGTTCCACCAGCACCTACACCTTCCTTCACGTAACCATTCTCATAAGCTTTAAGTCCATAAAATTCTGATTTAGAGAAGTCAAGAGTTGTAGCAATTATCGGTACTTTTCCAATTTGACTTATTAAACCAACAATATCAGAATTTCTATCACTTATAATCCATTTGGTTGTCCCAATAGCAATTTTATCTAAGCCAACATTTTTATGTTTTAATAAAGCTATCACAGAAGACATTTGTGTGCCTCCAGCTAATAGTACATAAGCGTCTGATTTTATTATACCATCAACTAAACCGGCCATGGCCACCATCACAGGATCACCAACCTTACTTGCTGCTTTTAAAGGATCATTTCTAGCTTCTTCAATACTTAATTTAGCATTTTTTAATCCCTCTTCAACAACTTTTATCTTTAAATCATGAGGATTATACGCGCTTGCACTGCTTATTTTATATTTTGCATCATAACCTAGTGCCAAAAGGAAAGCAAGTGTTGTAGTAGTTCCGCCTGGTATGCTTTCACCTATAAGCACAGTATTAGCTAATTTACCAATCTTTTCACCAAAAAGTTTAGAATTTTCGTATATTTTGATTACATCATCATATTTCATAGCATTACCAGTTCTTATATCATTACCAACCACACCATTAACATCTATAAACGGAATTTTAGGACGCACATAACAACCGGCATTGACAACAAAAAATGGAATATTTAATAATTCTAATGATGCTCTAGTTATTACTGCAGGAGTTGGGATACCATCAGGTGTAGTAGGTATCACGTTAAAACTAACAACTTTACCATAAAAAAGATATTCTGCATCACCTGTTGGAGTATATAATGTAGCTTCAGGATTAGCACCAGCTATACTAATACCAGGAATAGTTGATGTTAAAGTTGATCCTATAACATAAAGGGCTAGAATACTTGATTTCTTTAATTGCTTAACAAATAACTCTCCACTTTCAGGCATGTATGCATACATCACATCCATAACAATCACCTCAAACAGGATATGCGCCGCATACTTTACAATATTTTGAGTCCATAGAAATGCCAGCGCCACAAAATGGACATGCTTTTTCATTAACTTTAGGTTTGGGAATATTACCAACAATTTCTTTAAATAGTTTATAATAATATGCTTGTTCATAATCCCTTAATACAACTTCTTTACTTAATTTTTGGAATTCAGTATCATTAATCATAGAACTAACAATTTTTGCGAGTGCTGTAGACCCACTACCAACTTCGATAGGATCCTTAACTCTCCATACAATCTCTTCAGGTAAAAATTTCTCAACGGCTTTTCTAACAATCCACTTACCATAAACACGTCCTTTTTCTTCATGAACTTTAAACTCTGGTGGTATATCTAATGCAAATTTTACGAACTCACGATCAAGATATGGTTGTTCAATCTTTAATTCTAAACTCTTACCAAGAGGAACAGCAGAAAAGAACCAGCGTTCAGATAACTCCCTAATATACTTGTCAAGTTCGTCAAATCTCATTTTATGCATATAAGAATAACCGGCAAACAATTCATCACCTCCGTCACCTGTTGCAATTGACTTAGCTCCTAATGTTTTAGCATAAGAAAGTGCTATGTAAATAGTAATACTATTACGAATCTCCATAGGATCAAATGTTTTAAGTACACTAATAACATGTCGAGCCGCATCTAATGCTTCACTTAAACTAAATACTTTCACATAATGTTTAAAATTAAACAAATCAGCTATACGTTTAGAATAATAAAGATCAGGCCCAGGATTACTCTCAAAAATTGCAGTAATAGCTATTGGTTTAAAATCCTTCATCAAAAATGCCAATACACTAGTATCAAGACCACCAGAAAGAAGTAAAGCATCGCTGCGATGATTTATAACAGAAATACTTAGCCTATTAAGAAGTTCTTTACTTAATAGTTCAACTATTGACATATGGTTGGATTATCCAACCAAAAATATAAATCTAACCTTTAAAAAGTCATTCTTTTATTAATTCTTTATCATTTTTAGCGATCATTTAGTGATTTCGATTTAAAAATTATGTTAATGTTACAAAGAAAACACCTAAGATGATGATTATAGTACCGAAGACAAGTTTATGTGATATGACTTCAATATTTTTAAGATAGTAGCGAATAAAAAGAAATATGAAAAGAGGTTCTATTTGTATTAATGATACAACAGTTGAAACATTATCATACCTAAGTGCATAAAAAGATAGAAGTTGACCAATACTGATTCCAAGGCCAGCCTTCCAAAACAACTTAAACGTTAATCCATTTAATATTTTGTTGTTCATTTTGTTAGATAGAAATAGAAATGCACAACTATAAACAAGTAAAGCTGCAATATAACTAATAGTGGCACCAATGATCGGATTATCCCAAAAAATTAAACCTTCCTTTCTGGCAATGTATGAAAAACCAACTAGGAGAGCTGCCAAAAAGGAGTAAACTAATCCTCTTCTCATATTAGATTCTACATGACCATGATCGATGCTTTCTATTAAAATAGCACCTAGTACAACACATGAAATACCGATCCAATTAGTAAGTTTTAACTTTTCGCCTAATAAAATGATTGCTATTAATGAACTAAAAATAGGGTTTGAAGCATAGATAGCAGCGTTAATAGATGCGCCAACTTTTTCCATACCTTTAAAGTAGAGAAGTCTCACAAAACCAGGATGAAATATTCCAGCTAAAAAGAAAAACAATAAACCGTAAATGTTAATAGAATTTAAAGAAACTAATAAAAAAGTTAAAGGTACAAAAACTATAAGTCCAACAATAGTAATAACTAAAGAGACGGAAAAGTAATTTGATTTGCTTAAATCTTTTCTAATAAGGACTGTTGAGGATCCCCAAATTAATGCGATTATTATTGCTAATATTGAACCAAGCATATCTCATAAAAATAGTATTTAAAATAAATAAACTTTATTTTAAATCATTATAAAAGAATTTTCTTCATTGCTTAAAGAAAGGTTTATTCTTTTTATGAAGGTTATTTATTAGCGTATTTATTAATAGATTCTGATTTGGTTATTCGTGTATGCTTAAAAATATTTATCAGATTTTTATAAGAAAGCATTTAAATATGAAGGGTTAGTTTTAAATATTTGGTTGGATTATCCAACCAGGGTGAATATATTGAGTGCTTCAAATACTCGCTATGTAATAAGTCTTGCAATAATTGTTATCATACTTTTGGCTGTAACATTACCTCTTTATATAGAAATAAATTCATTGAAGGATGAAATTTCTAAAATTCATAATGATATTTCAACACTTAATGCAAACTCACAACAGCTCAGCAATAGTATTTCACAATTTAACAGCAGTATTATACAATTAAACATGGCATACAAAAATCTTGAAAACCGTTATAATGAATTGCTTAAACAATTCTCATCACTATCTGAGAGCATTAAATATCCCATAACAATAACTGATGCATTAGGGAGATCAGTAACAATAGTTTCAAAACCAACACGTGTAGTAAGTCAAGCGCCAAGTATTACTGAAATTCTTTTTGCAATAGGTGCAGAAAAGTATATAGTAGGTGTTGATCAATTCTCAGACTATCCCCCGATAGTAAAGGATTTAGTAAAAAATGGTACAATTAAAATAACAGGGGGCTTCTCGACAGTTAATATAGAAGCAATAGTGGCATTAAAACCAGATATAGTCTTCATGACACCAGGAGTACAAACGCCATTCGTATATAGATTAGCAGAATTAGGAATAACAGTTGTAGCGCTTAAGGAAGATAGCGTATCAGATGTATTTGATTCCATCATGTTAGTGGGAAGAATACTTGATAAAGTTGATAATGCATTAAATGTACTATCAACAATGAAGAATAAGATCACATATGCATTCACTAAAGTTGAGAATTATATTAAATTAAACAACATCACAAGAATAAAAGTATATTGGGAAGTCTGGCCTGAACCCATTTATACAGTAGGCTCAAAAAGCTTTATAAACGATATGATAACACTAGCAGGAGGGATTAACATATTCAGCAATATAACATCAGGTTATCCTGTAATAAGTTCTGAAGAAGTCATAAATAAAGCACCAGATGTAATAATATCATCAGATCACGGTGGAGTGTATGGAACACCTCAAGATGTCTTAAACATGATTAGAAATAGGACAGGCTGGAACACAATACCAGCCATAAAGAATAATAGGGTATATGTCTTAACAGGCCAGTTTGGTTCAATGTTCATAAGACCAGGCCCAAGAGTAGCAGATGCAATACTTCAACTTGCGATAATATTTTATCCTAATGCGTTTAACATGAGTATTAGTTCAATACCTAACATAATAAGCGCACCATTTAATGTAACAACGTATATTAGTCCGTTAATTATTTCATAAATGTCATGAACGTTAGTTATATACAGTCAAAATATTCACGTCTTATTTTTTCTGTAATTATTCTATTCATATTACTGATCATAATCAGCATATTATCTATCAGTATAGGGTCATCATTTATAAATGTTTCAATAGCAATTAAAGCCTTAATAGATCCTAGTGAAGTTAATCAAACGATAAAAATCATAATATGGGATATTAGAATCCCAAGAACATTAAGTGGCATATTTGTAGGAATGCTAATGGCTCTTGCAGGTCTTTACATGCAAACAATCACCTTAAATCCATTAGCAGATCCATACTTAACTGGAATGGCTTCAGGAGCATTGCTGGGTGTTAGTATAGTTATAGTACTTTCACCAATAATTTTTGGACCTTACATAATAACTATATCAGCATTTCTTGGAGCAATAACAGCAATGATAATAACACTTACAATAGCAAGCAAATTCCGTCTAGATCCAATAGGACTTGTATTAGGAGGCATTGCGGTTTCTATGATATTTTATTCATTCTCAGCAATACTTCAATTCATAGGCGGTGAAAAAATGGTTACAATAATCATTTGGAGTTTAGGAAGCTTGACTACAGCGTCATGGCAGAGAACATGGTTCGTATTTATCACGACTCTAATCTTATTACCGCCTTCTTTACTCATGTATAAACAATTAAATGCATTATTGCTTGGTGATGAAAATGCGCAAACTACTGGAATAAATCCTAAAATCACAAGATTAATATCACTCATTGTAGCCTCTATAGCAACTGCTGTAACAGTATCTATGTTTGGAGTGATAGGATTTGTCGGACTCATATCTCCACATCTTGCAAGACTCACATTAAAAAGTGGAGATCACCTATTAGTTTTACCTTTAACATGCCTTATCGGCTCAATCATAATACTTCTAAGTGATACGATTGCTAGGATAATAGGCTCACCTGGAGAATTCCCATTAACACCAATAATGAGCCTGATAGGGGCTCCTCTATTATTATACCTCATGGGTAGGCGATGGAAACATGGTTAAACTAATAATAGATAATATATCAGTAAATTATAATTCAATACAAGCCCTTAAAGATATTAACATTAAACTTGAAAAAGGAACAATGGTCTCAATAATAGGCCCGAATGGTTCAGGTAAAACAACATTATTAAGGTCAATAGCCAAAATAGTAAAACCTATTAAAGGAACAATATACATAGATAATAAAAACCTTAATAACATACCATTAAAAGAATTAGCGCATCACGTATCTTACACATCACCAACATTCAAAGAAGGTTTCGATCTAACAGTTGGTGACATAGTATTCATGGGAAGATATCCAAAAACAGGTTTTATAATGAAACACACAGATGAGGAAATAGTAAATAAGGCATTAAATACATTTCATATTAAACACTTAATAAATAGAAAAATAGAAGAATTAAGTGATGGAGAACGACAAAAAGCACTTTTAGCACGATCATTAGCACAGGAAGCAGAAATAATACTCGTTGATGAACCCTTGGCACACTTAGACCTTAAAGCGCAGCTCGAAGTATTGAAAATACTCAAAAACGAAGCAAATAACGGCAAACTCGTGATAATAACTTCACATACAATAGACTTACCAGCAAAATATAGTGATATAATAATAGTAATGAAAAAAGGACAAATATTAGCAATAGGAAAACCAAATGAGATACTAACAGAACAAATAATAGAAAACACGTACAACATTAAATGCAAAATAATTAAAAACTATGAATATCCCATCGTAATGCTCCTAGATACTATTAGTGATTAACAATGGACATGATACATAAACCTATTCATGGGGGCATGATATGGGATGCTGCAGAAAAACTCAAAACAAGCGTTGATAGCATTATAGATTTCAGTACCAATAATAATCCGTTAGGACCACCGAAAAAATTAATATTAGCATTAATAAAAAACACAAAAGCTCTCACCTATTATCCAGATCCGGAATATAAAAAATTAAAAGCTGCGCTAGCAAAATATTATAATATAAATGAAGAAAACATCATAGTAGGCAATGGTGCTACAGAGCTTATACACTTATTCGCGCAGACATTCATATCAAAAAATGATAAAGTAATAATACCAATACCAACATTCGAAGAATACCAATATGCAACCGAAAAAATGAAAGCAAAAATTATACATATCAAACTAAAACCTGACATGCACATAGATATAGAAACAATAATATCAAAATTAAATAATATAAAAGCTATTTTCATATGTAATCCCAACAATCCAACAGGCATACTTGAAAAACGAAAAGACATACTTAACTTAATAAAAGAAGCTAATCAAACAAATACTTTAATCCTACTAGATGAAAGCTTCACAGACTTAGTAGTCACAAAGAGACCTTATACGCTCATAAACTCAATAAATCAATTCAACAATCTCTTCATAATAAAATCATTAACAAAAATATACAGCATACCAGGATTAAGAATAGGCTTTGGTATAGGACCAAAACACATAATAACAGAACTCAATAAAAACAGAATACCGTGGAATGTATCAACATTAGCAGAAAAAGCCATTGTAGAAATACTTCCTATAACTAAAAAGTATCTTAAAAAATCTAGAAAACTCATCAGACAAGAACGTGAATATTTAATCAAAGAACTCTCAAAAATCAAGGGTATAAAAATAGTGAGTGGTGATGCTAATTTCCTTCTGATAAACATAGAAAATACAGGATATACATCACAAGAATTAACAGAACAACTCATGAAGCATCATATATTAATAAGAGATTGCAGCACATTTACAGGATTAACAAACTCATACATAAGAATAGCAATAAAAATGCATGACCAAAACACGATACTAATAAATCTCCTAAAACAAATAATTAACAAAACATGAATCAAATATATACACTAACAATTCTGGTACTCGCATTACTACTAGACATAACAATCGGAGAACCACCATTAAAATTACATCCAGTAGTCTGGATAGGCAAATTAATCAAACATTTAGAACAATATTGTCATGGAAATACACCGCAAATAGAAAAAATAAAAGGAGCAATACTGGCATTATCAATTATCATAATTGCAACACTCATACCATGGATAATATTAAAGCTTACAGAAACCTATTTAGGCACTTACGCTTATATAATAATATCAGCAATAATCCTAAAACCAACATTTGCACTAAAATCAATGAAGAAACACACATTACCAATAGCACAAGCGCTAGAAAAAAATAACAAACAACAAGCACGAGTTCTACTTTCAAGGGTAGTTAGAAGAAATCCATGGAAACTTACAGATCAGCAAGTTATTTCAGCCACAGTAGAAACCATAGCAGAAGGAACAGTAGACGGCATAACATCACCCCTTTTCTACTACATTATACTAGGCGTACCAGGAGCAATAATACAAAGAACTATAAATACATTAGACTCAATGATCGGTTATAAGGATGAATATTACAAAAATATAGGATGGTTTTCAGCAAAACTTGACACAATAATAAATTATATACCAGCAAGACTTACAGCACTCACAATCATGCTAGCAGCACTCCTACTAAACAAAGACTTCAAATTAAGTCTCAAAACAGCATTAACTGACCATAAACACACAGAAAGTCTCAACGCAGGTTGGCCCATGTCAGCAATGGCAGGCGCACTAAAAATACAACTCGAAAAACCAGGATATTACACACTTGGAAAACCAATACAAGAACTCTCACAAAAACACATATACCAAGCCCTACAAATAATGTACTTATCAACATTACTCTTCATACTGCTTACACTCTCATTAACAATCCTAACAACAGTATTACTTCAAAACCTTTAAAAACTAAATAATCTTCTTAAGATAAATGCATCAAACATGACAACTAGAAGTTAAAATACAAACATAAACCTATTTCACTAAACAATCATTTATTTGCAATAATTACATAGAAATCTTATAGAAAGAAGCACCCACTTTTGCATTGTATTTAGCTAGAATAGAGAATAGTCATAAATACGTAGCTTTATGTAAATGTTGTGATTAAAATGGTGCTTCAAGATATAAAAGTATATTTTAAAGAAAATACTCTCGTGATCGAATCTAATTTAGAAATGGAAGTGCTAAGTAGTGCCGTATATAGAGGTGGAAGACAAAAAGCTAAATTTATAATAAATCATAAGGTCTCTAAAAATTTTAATCATAAAAATCCATCATTATATTTAAAAAATAAGATTAAGGAGTTAGGATTACCAATAAAAAGCACAGTAGGTTTGATGACAGCAGCAGATGTGCACAAAGCCGCCATAATTGATGAAAATCCAATAAAAGTAATAACCACAGCAGGATTATCTAACTCAATAACTGCAGGAGATGATATAATATTACAAAATTATGGAACAATAAACACTATTATCATAATAGATGGTATTCTAAAAGAGAATGCATTTGTAGATGCGATAATAACCGCAACAGAAGCAAAAACCGTAGCGCTTACTCAGCTGGATATCAGAAGCAGAATTTCAAAAGGACAGGCTACAGGAACTACAACAGATGCAATTGTTATAGCCTCAACAGGACAGGGAGAAAAATATGAATATGCTGGTACAGCAACAAAAATAGGTAATATAATTGCGAAAAGTGTAATAAAAAGTGTGACAGAAGCTATAAAATTACAGGAAAACATAACACAATCTAGATCAATGTTAAAAAGATTAGAAGAGAGGGGTATCACTCTGGATGATCTTATAAATACTGGGATGGAACTTTACATACATCATCCAAGCATGGGTACTATAGAAAACGCGAAAAGAACATTAAAAGAAATATTATTAGAATCGATGAATGATATAAATGTCGCATCACTCATAATAGCAGGTATGAGAGTAGAGGAAGATGGAAAAAGAGGATTAATACCAGGAATAACTGCAGAAGAATTTATAAAAGATCCAGTAAGCTTAGTCGCGGATGAATTAATAGGTATGGCAATAGCAGATTACATTGCTGGTTCAAGAGGAATCTTTGAATACGTAAGATTTGATAGAATAAAACCAGGAATACTCAAAAAGTTAGGGCCGTTTATGGATGATGTGATAGGAGCATTAATAGGGGGTTCCTCATCACTCATGTACACGAAACTCCTTAAAAAATAAGGGTGATGATATGTTTAAACAATTAAAGGCGCTCATTGCATTTCTAACAATAATACCAATAAAAGGGGAATATGATTTAAAAACTACAGCAGAAGGTATACATCTATTTCCATTAATAGGAGCATTAATAGGATTTATAACAGGAATAATAGCATTTTTAATCTCAAATATATACCCAGGACTTATAACTGGAATAATCGCAACATCAGTATTAGAGCTTATAACAGGATTACATCACTTTGATGCATTACTAGATTTTGGGGATGGTATAATGGCAAAAACAACACCAGAAAGGAAGATAGAAATAATGCATGACAAACAAACAGGTGCAGGAGGATTCTGGCTAGGGCTCACAGTAATAGGAATAAAGATATTTTCAATAGCTCAATTAAATGGGTTACAACTTTTTACAGCAATCATACTTTCAGAAATTTCATCAAAACTCTCAATGGTAATAGGGACATGGTTAGGTAATCCAGCATATCCAACTAGCACAGCAGTACCATTTATAGAAATAGCTCATAAAAATTTAAGAAAACCAATAATAGCATTAGTTATATCACTACTTATAACAATACTATTTACGTTTAAGGGAATTGCAATAATAATAACTGGAATACTTACAGCAGTAATTATAGAATGGATAGCGCAAAAACATTTTAGGGGAGTAACAGGTGATGTGTTAGGATCCATGGATGAGATTACATCTGCGCTTGCATTATTATTAGCAGTGAAAGTATTATGAAGAAAATAACAGCATTAATAATGGCTGGTGGAAAAGCAGTAAGAATGGGTGGCATAGAAAAACCTCTTATAAAAATATGTGGAAAAACAATGATAGAGATAATACTTAATGCACTAAAAAATGTAAAAACAATAAAAGATACTTACATAGCAACAAGCAAAAACACACCAAACACAGAATTGTATCTTAAAAAATTAGGATACAAAACAATAACAACATCAGGACAAGATTATGTAACAGATTTAAAAGAAGCAGTAATGAAGTTAAATATAAAAAATTCAATACTCATATTACCCTCAGATTTACCGCTTATTACATCAAAAACAATAAAACAACTTATTAACATATACATCGAAAAACGCTCACCACCAGCGATGACATTTTATATACCATACAAAATATTACAAGCATTAAAAATACAAACAGACTACATTGAAACAATAGATAATATAACAGCATCACCTTGTGGAGTCAGCATAATAAAAGGAGCATATATAACACAATTAACAATACCACAAACAAACATAATAATTGAAAACATAGAACTAGCATTAAACGTAAATACTCCATCAGACATAGAAAAAGCGCAATCCATACTTTGCAGTACATACAAAATAAATTAAAATACCTTAAGGAAATTACATATCATTATTTACTAAACAAGACATGCTAAACAAATATTACAGAGGATTTGAAGATGCTGTAGAACTGTGCCTGCACAAAGTTGAACAATCAAAAACAATAGAAGATGCTAAAAAATCATTACAAGAAATACTTTCATTATTAAAAGAACAAAAACTAGCCCAGCTAGAAAAGAATTTAAAAGAATTGAATATAACATAAAAAGATCTTAAATATCAAGAATATCTCTAACTTTGATTAAAAGTTCAGCAACTTTTCTACCACGCTCAGTTAGCTTTATAATTCTCCTTCTAGGAAATACTTCCTCCCTATCTTCTACCACAAGTCCAGCTTTGAGAAGAACGGAGAGTGTAGCATAAAATGTAGTTCTATTAATACCACCCTCTTCCATAATGCTAGTAACTGTAAGAGGCCCTCGTTCAAATAGTAACATGAGTATCGTTGTTGCATCAGTACGTTCAATGACTGAAATCCCCTTACCCATACCAAACAACGACAAAAAACATAACCTATCAAATTATCGTTTGAATTCTGTAATACAGAAAACGAAACATTTATAACTAACTAAAATATAGAAAAAACAAATGAAAAAAGAGTACGTGATACTCATATATTATGAAGTAGAAACAGAATTAACAAAAGACCAACTAAAAGAATTAATAGAGAACAATAAATTACAACCAAAAACAAAACCAAAAATCACAATATTAGAAAAAGTATAAACTCTCATTTTCTTACACTTTAGTAATTTAATGATTTATTTAAAGTATTTATACATGTTACGTCTTTGAATTTTGTGAAATAATATGATCAGTACCAATGATGTGATTTTTGATTTGCCAATGACCATTGTTTTGCTTTTGTGGGTTATTTTTGTTGTTTATTATATTGCTAGATGGACTTATAATTATGCCGTTTCTCATGGTAGAAGTCCTCACTCTGCTACATATTTTGGTCGTAAAGTAATTCATTTCTTGGCCGGTGGTTTAGTAGCTTTTTTACTTCCATTCTTTTTTAAAGAACCTATTCTTCCCTTAGTAATGGCTACCATACTATCTATTGGTGTTTATTTACCTCATAGAACTGGGAAATTAATGTATTGGTTTCAAGATCCTGATAACATGTATGAAGTGGATTTTACTATTATGTGGGGTGTTATTGTTTTCGTGACTTGGTTTATTGATAGTTCTTTTTGGCTTGGTGTTGTTCCATTATTAATAATGGCTTGGGGTGATGGTATCACTGGTATCGTGAGGAACTTTAAATATGGACGTAGAGTAAAAGGTTGGGAAGGTAGTGTTGCTATGTTAATTCTTAGTGTTTTAATAGGTTTAAAATTAGGTATTGCTGGTGTTATAGCTGCAATATTGGCAACTTTTGTTGAGCGTTATGAGAAAATTGATGATAATATTACTGTACCATTAGTATCTTTATTGGTTCTTGTAGTAGCATACTATTTCATGCCTAGTTTGTTAATTGGTTTATGGTAACCGAATGCTGGAATTGTGCTATATGGTATTAGTTTAGTAGATTCATTGCAAAACTCTCATATAGTCATGAAATGAGAGTTGTTTTATTATGCTGTGTGTGATGCATGCGGATGTTGTTGGTGTGTTGAATATTGCTGTGAGGTATGGTGCTATAATGTAGTTAGTTATATTTTGTGCTATATTGTTATATATGTGTTATGTATTGGTGGGAGATGTTTGGTGGTGTTTATGGTTTTCTATTGTTTATTGTGTTAGGTTTTTATTTGAATAAGATGAGGTATTTGCCAAGGTTGTATAATATTAATGGTGTTGATAATGGCCCGTTGGTGTCTATTATTGTTCCCGTGAAGAATGAAGAGGATACTATTGAGGAGTGTTTATCTTCTCTAATTAATGTTAAGTATAGGTCTAAGGAAATTATTGTGGTTCTTGGTAAATCTCATGATAAAACTGAAGAGATAGTTAAGAGGTTTGTTGATAGAGTAAAGATTGTTTATGAAGGGATTGTACCTAATGATTGGGTTGGAAAGAATTGGGCTTGTTATGTAGGGTATCAACATGCTAACGGTAAGTTAATCTTGTTTACTGATGGTGATACTATTCATAGTGAGGATTCTCTTTCTAAAATTGTTAATATAACCCTTAATGAACGCGCTGATATGGTTACGCTTTTTCCGAAATTTATTTTTAGATCTTTTTGGGAAAGACTTGTGACTCCATTGATTGCTATATTTATAGGGATTAGTAATAAGGTTTGGGATCTGAATAATGATGATGGTAAATCTTTTCTTGGTAATGGTCAATATATATTAATACAACGTGATGTTTATGAGAAGATTGGAGGTCATATGAGTGTCAGAAATATTATAATTGAGGATTACGCACTAGCTGGTCTTATTAAAAAGCATGGATATAGATTAAGAGGATATTATGCTCCTGAGCTTCTAAGTGTTAAGATGTATCGCAGTTTTAGTGAGTTATGGGAAGGTTGGACTAAGAATATTTATTCTGGTATTGGTAGCATAAAGAGGACTCTTATGTTAATTTCCATATTATTAGGATTGCTATTTCCCTACATATTTACTATCTTTGCTTTGTTGCAACTTCTTCATTGGTCTTTTTCTTTATTAACGTTAAATATACTACCAGTCTTTCTTTTGTTTATTGCTGGTGTAATTGTTTATAAAAATTATGATTCTGGAATACTTTATGCATTTTTAGTTCCTCTATCAATACTTATTGTTATTGTTTTAATCTTTAATTCTATGCTAAGAAGTATTTTGTTTGATGTTTCATGGAAAGGAAGGAAGTATCATAAGGTGAAAAGTGTTAAAGAGTTTTTAAATCATGTTGATTTATATTAATAAACCTTATTTGTCTTCCATGATTACGTGCTCATAAACATTAATAATTATTCTGATTGTGAGCGTATATAAAATGTATAAGCTTGATGTTTTTGTTTTATGAAAAACTTTAAGTTTAAATGGATTTAATAGTTAGTTTTGGGTGTTGTTTTTGTAGTAATTTCTTTTATAATTTTTTTTATTTGTTTTCTTATTAATTGTATGTCTGTTTGTGTGATCGTGTAGTTTACGTAAATGTTGTTTTGTAGGGCATGTTGTGTAATCCTTTGGCTCATTGATATAATTATGATGTCTGGAGCACGTTTCAATAGGTTTTTTATTGTGTCTACAATTGTTATTGCTGTAAGTATTATAATGTTTGTGTAATTTGGTTGGTGAATAAGTTTTTTGAATGTTTTTATGTTTTGCTTGTGTGGTTTTAATGTGTAAAGTTTGAATGTTTGACTGTTTGGTATATTTATTTTAATCCAATTTTCTAATTGTGGTAGAATTTGATCTGAACTGTAAGTTGCGATTGGTTGTGTTGGGTTTAGTTGTTGTAGGAGTTGTATGAGACCCTGTGTATTATGCTGTGCCGGCATTATAATGTTTTTTATGTGATGTTTTTTAAGTGTATTTGCTGTTGCTGTTCCTATTGCTATTGTATCTTTTGTTATTATGTGTTTGTATTGTTTGAGTTCTTTTAGTGCAATTTTTACGGCTGTTTTGCTTGTATATATATTATATTGTGGGATGAATCCTGATGAGAGGATTTGTTTTATTTTTTCTATTTCTTGTGTAAGTTTTATTGGTTTTATAATTGGTAATTTTATGATTTGTATTCTTGGATTTTTTATTGTTTTTTCTAGGTTATCTGATGTTTCTTTTGTTCCTAAAAGGAATACTCTTATCATGGTTGATATTTCTCTTTGTACCATGCTAGTTTTTTATGTAGTTCTACTATTTTCCCTATTACTATTACTGCTGGTGGTTTTATGTTGTATTTTTTAATGTCTTGTGGAGCTTGTTGAAGTGTTGTTAGTGTTGTGCGTTGTTTTTTTGTTGTTGCATTTTCTATTATTGCTACTGGTGTTTCTGGTGATAATCCAGCGTTAATTGCTTGTTTTGTAATTTCTCCTATTGTTGATATTCCCATGAGTATTACTACTGTGTCTACTGTTTTGAATACGTCTTGTATGTTTGGTGGTTTATCTTCTTTTTTGTGTCCTGTGACTATTGCTATTGATGATGAATAGTTTCTATGTGTTATAGGTATACCTGCGTATTCTGGCGCTGCAATGGCTGATGTAATTCCTGGTATTATTTCGTATTCTATTCCTGCCTCCTTTAAAATTTCGCATTCTTCTCCTCCTCTTCCGAAAATAATTGGGTCTCCATTTTTTAATCTAACAATTATGTTATACTGTTTTGCTTTCTCTACCATTATTTTATTGATTTCATCTTGTTTGTATGCTTCACCGTGCGCTTTCCCTACATAGATTAGCTCTCTTGCATTTCTTGCATATTTTAGAATTTTTGTATCTACTAGTCTATCATAGATTACTACATCTGCTTTTCTAAGTATTTTTATTGCTTTTAGTGTAATGAGCTCTGGGTCACCTGGTCCTGCACCTACTAGGTATACTTTTCCCATTTTATTGACCTCCATTCTTTTATGATCTGTTCTCCTCCTAGATTCATGAATTCGTTTAATGCTTTTTCTATTATAATATTTGGATTTGTATCTTCTATTCTTAAGAATATTCTCTTTTTGTAATCTGGTGATATTATTGAAATGTATGTTGCTATTTTGTTATCTGTGATTTGTGCGTAAACTCCTAACGGTGTTTTACATCCTGCTTGTAATTGTTCTAGTATTTTTCTTTCTATTGTAATTTCTGTGAACGTTTTTGCATCTGTGATTTTGCTTAATAGATTTATTAGTTGTGTGTTATCCTTGCGTGTCACTACTGCTAGTGCTCCTTGTCCTGCTGCCGGTGTGATTATCTTTGGGTCTAATCTTTGGTATTGGTAGTTTATGTGTAATCTGTTAAGTCCCGCTTCTGCTATAATTAATGCATCTACTTTTCCTTCTTCAAGCTTCTTCAATCGTGTGTCTATGTTTCCTCTTATTGGCTGTGTATTTATGTCTGGTCTCATATATTTTATGTGTGTGATTCTTCTTAAACTGCTTGTTCCTATAATTGTGTTTGGTTTTAGTTGGTTTAATGTTATATTCTCTTTTGTTACGAGTATATCATATGGGCTTTTTCTCGGTGGTACTGCAGCTATTACTAATTGTTCTGGTATGTCTGTTGGATAATCTTTCATGCTATGCACTGCAAAATCTATCTCTCCGTTAATTAATACTTGATCTAGTTCTTTTTCAAATATCCCTTTCGTTGACATGTTGTAAAGTGGTGTTTGTGTATCTATATCTCCTTTTGTCTTAATTATTTTTATTTCAAATGTGAGAGTTGGATTAATTTTTTTGAGAGCTTCTAGTACTTCGTTTGTTTGTGATAATGAGAGTTTGCTTCCTCTTGTCCCTACTATTAATTTCATTTTAATCACTTAGTGAAGATTTCTTCGAGTGCTTTTATTATTGTACGTGCTGTTTTTTCTACGTCCTCTATTGTATGTGCTGTTGAAGTGAAGCAAGTCTCAAATTGTGATGGTGGCACAAAGATTCCTGATTGGAGAAGTTTTCTGTGATACTTTGTAAAAAGCGTAATGTCTGAGGTAAGTGCATCATCATATGTTTTTACTGGTTTATGTGTGAAAAAAATTTGGAACATTGATTCTAATGTATTTATTGTTAATGGTAATTGCTTTTCTTGTATAAATTCTGTTAATGGATTTACTATTTTTTGTGTTGTTTGTCTTAATTGTTGATATATTTGTTTGTTATTAATAATGTATTCTATTGATGCTAATGCTGCGGTTGTTGATATCGTGTTTCCGCTATATGTTCCTGCTTGGTATACTTTACCTTCTGGTGCTAGGTTTTTCATGATTTCACTTTTTCCTCCAAATGCTGAAATTGGGAAACCTCCGCCTAATATTTTTCCTAATGTTGTTAAATCTGCTTGTATTTTGAAGTATTCTTGCGCCCCACCTGGAGCTAATCTAAAGCCAGTTACTATTTCATCAAATATGAGTAGCGCACCTATATCATCTGTTAATTCTCTGAGTGTTTTTAGGAATTCTATATCTGGTAATATGAGTCCTGTGTTTGCCATAACTGGTTCTAGGATTATTGCAGCTAGATCGTTTGCATATTCTCTTGCAAGTTTCTCTGTAAGTTCTATATCGTTAAATTTTGATACTAGCGTATGTTTTGCTGTATCCTCTAATACGCCTAGACTTGATGGTATTCCGAAAGTTAGTGCTCCTGAACCTGCTTTTACCAATACTGTATCATGTGATCCATGGAAGCATCCTGCAAATTTCATTATTTTTCTTCTGTTTGTATAACCTCTCGCTAATCGTATGGCGTGCATCGTAGCCTCTGTTCCTGAATTTGCTAAGCGTACCATTTCTATTGATGGATATAGCGATCTTATTTTTTCTGCTAAGAGTATTTCTATTTCTGTTGGAGCACCATAAAGAGTACCATTATCTAGGATGTTTTTTACTCGTTCTATTATGAATTTGGGAGAATGTCCATATAATAATGCTCCATATCCCATTACATAATCTATATATTCATTTCCGTCAATATCAATGAGTTTTGAACCTTGTCCTTTTGAGACAAAAAACGGGTATGGTTGAAATGCTCTGACAGGACTGTTTACGCCACCTGGTATGATTTTCTTTGCTCGTTCATACAGTTCACGGGACTTCTCCATTTTTAACCCACCTAGCATAATCTTTTGCAAAATATGTGATTATTATATCAGCTCCAGCACGTTTTATTGATGTTAATGCTTCCCATACTGCAATTTTTTCATTTATGAGATTGTTTAGTGCTGCTAGTTTAATCATCGTATACTCACCACTAACATTATATGCTGCTATTGGTACGTTGAATTGTTCTTTTGCTGTTTTTATTATATCAAGATACCAAAGCGCTGGTTTAACCATTACTATATCAGCTCCCTCTTTAATATCCAGTTCAATTTCTCTAAGTGCTTCCTTCGCATTTCTTGGATCCATTTGGTAGCTTCTTCTATCTCCGAATTGTGGTGCTGATTTTGCAGCCTCTCTGAATGGTCCATAGAGTACTGACGCATGTTTTGCTGAGTAACTCATTATTGCTACATCCTTGAAACCCGCATCATCAAGTGCTTCTCTTATTGCTTTGACCTGCCCATCCATCATTGCTGATGGAGCCACAATATCAACGCCTGCTTCTGCATAACTTAATGCTACTTTTGCTAATACTTTAAGAGTTTCATCATTATCAACATAAAGTTCTCCTGCGTGTGGTCTTTTTTCTAATCTTTTTACTATACCACAATGTCCATGTGATGTGTATTCGCATGTACATACGTCAGCTATTATTATTAATTCATTAGAGAACTCTTGTCTTAATTTTCTTATAGTTTTTTGGACTATTCCTTGTGGATCATAATCTGATGTGGCATACTCATCTTTATGAATTGGTATTCCGAAAAGTAATATAGACTTAATACCCAGTTCCAATAATTCTTTTGTTTCGTTAACAATTTCGTTTAAAGAAAATCTATATTGTCCTGGCATTGCTTCTATGGGTTCTCTCCCTACAAGCTCCTCTTTTACAAATAATGGCATTATAAGTTGTGAGGGATTAATATGAATTTCTGCAACAAGATCTCGCATAACTTTTGATGATCTTAATCTTCTCATTCGAACTATAGGGAACAATTCAGTAACACCTATTTCTTAAGATAAACATTAATGGTATAAATGTTTGCTTTAGAAAATGTAAAAATATGGTAATTTACTATAATAATTTTCATCATAAATGAAGAAATTTCAAAAACTGAGGATCTTTGTTGCTACTTATTCTCGTTATAAGAGATAATTTTTATAAGCATTACACATAGGTTTATTTTAAGCTTTAATGAAGAGAAGCGTGATCTGAAAATAATACTACTAATGCGCTTCTGAAATAGCTTTCAATATTTTATTTGTTTTTATAATATCTCTTACTGAAATTACTCCTACAAGTTTATTTTCATCATCAATAACTACTAAGTGTCTTATGTTATGTTCCATCATGAGTTGTGCTGCTCTAGCTATAGTATCGGATTGTTTTATTGTAATAACATTATTCCCCATCGTGCCAACATCCTCAACCTTCAAGCTCTCAAGATTTTTATATTTACTAAATGCTTTAACAAAGTCTCTCTCAGAAATCACACCAAGTACCTTTCTCTGATCATCAGGATCTACTATAATTAATAATCCAATATTTTTCTCAACCATTATTTGAGCTGCTTGAAATAAAGATGAACCATAATTAATAATGAACGGAGTTTTCGAAATCAAATCCTTAACTAGCATGAAAACCAACCGCATAATATATAAGCATACAATAATTTAAACTTTCTCATAATTATAATCATTTTTGTCATATGAATTTTAAAGCAATAGTATATTAAAGCGAACTAACATTTGTTTTATCCTTTATTGTGATGTTACAAGCTTAGGTTTGTTGTTAACCTATTATGAAAACACTAATATAGTATTTTATTTCATAATATATAGTGAATTTTATGAAGGTTGGTCTTCAAGTGTTTATTGAGGAGGGGTTTATTAATGATTTAAGGTCTAAACGTATAGGAGTTGTTACTAATCATACTGGTATTCATCCTCAGTTAGGTCATATTATTGATTTATTTCTTAAGGAGGGTTTAGAGATTGTTGCTATATTTGTTCCTGAGCATGGTTTTATGGGTAATTTTCCTGCTGGTGTTAAGTTTGATGATAGTGAGTATAAAGGTTTAAAGGTTTATAGCCTCTATGGGAAACATTTTAAACCTCCTAAAGATATCATGCGAAAGCTTGATGCAATAATTTTTGATTTGCAAGATATTGGTATAAGATTTTACACCTATATTTCAACACTTTTTTATGTCATTGAAGCTGCGGCTCATACTAATGTAGAGGTTTTTGTCTTGGATAGACCAAATCCATTAACCGGTTCTATAATTGAAGGTCCCTCAATTAAGGAAGAATTTAAATCATTTATTGGTGTTTGGAATATTCCTTTGAGATATGGAATGACTATTGGTGAGCTTGCTAAACTGTTTAATGATGAGGCTGGTTTTAATGTTGATCTTCATGTCATTGCTATGAAGGGTTGGCGAAGAAGTATGTGGTTTGACGATACTGGTTTACCATGGATACCGCCATCACCTGCAATGTTAAGATTAAATACTGCAATTATTTATCCTGGTACTGCATTGTTTGAGGGAACTAATGTGAGTGAAGGCAGGGGCACGTCTACGCCATTCGAAGTTATAGGCGCTCCTTGGATTAATAAGCATGCTTTGAGTGATGCGGTTAGTTCCCTCTCCATTGAGGGCGTTGAAGTATCACCAATTGATTTTGTACCTAGTAATTTAGGTGTTAAATATTCTGGTGAAAGATGTGAAGGAATTTTTATAAATGTGAAGAATAGAGAGAAATTTAGACCTGTAAGATTTGGAATTAGTGTGTTATGGACCATTAAAAAGCTTTATCCAGATAAGTTCCATTTTACTTTGTCTAACGGAAAGTATTATTTTGATTTAATGATAGGTAATTCTCTTATTAGGGAAATGATAAATTCTAATGCTGAAATTAGAAGTATTATTGAGTTGATTGATGATGATTTAGAATCGTTTAAAAATAGGATTAGAAAACATCAAATTTATAGGGATTAAACTTTTCATTCAAATAATTTTGAGATGTTATCAGTACATCATATTATATAAAATACTCCTTGGTCTGAATATCCTCAAATAAATGCGTGTTCTTATCAGATTAAAACAAGCTTATTGCTAATCTATATATGTTGATCTAGTCCCTTCTTGAAAATATAGAGAAAACTATTAATTTAGTATGGAAAAGTATACCTTATCTTACTTGTGCATAAAAGGGATAAAATGTTATTTGGTTGTTGAAATGAATTTTTGGTATTATTGTTAGAAGAAGCATTAACTAAAGCATTTATTACAATAGGTTAGATTGATTTTGATCTCATGTTTTTAATAAAGGTAGACAGAATGTACATCATGTTTATATTTAACATTTTTGTTACAAAAATGGTGATATGCATGGCCTCGAAAGGAGAAATTAGTACAGCTTACGCATTATCCTTAGCTGGTGGAATTTTAATAATACTTGGTTCTATTATTAGAGTATTCTTTATGCCTTATTTTATAGGTTGGGGAATGATGATGAACGGTTGGAGAATGATGGGAGGATATATTCAACCATACGGTATAATGAGTATTTTTTCAATAATAGGATTAATAGCTGGTGTTCTAGTATTAATTGGAGCAATGAAATTACAAAGTCAATCTGACACATCTACATGGGGAGCGCTCATAATAGTGTTCTCTGTAATTAGTTTTATCAGTGGTGGAGGATTTTTAATTGGGGGAATCTTAGGGCTCATTGGAGGTATTTTAGCAACAATTTCAAAATCATAAATTTCATTATTTTTACATTCATATGTTTATATGTTTTTCATGAAATGTTTTGTTAGCTTATGTTTATTATATTCTAAACCGGCTATGATTATTATAATTGAAATCCTGGTTTTCTAATATTTATAACTTCTTTGTTTACTAAGTTTGGTGGTATTTTTTGCTCATAAAATGCTATAAGGTTTTCAGCTACAAGCTCAGCCATTGCATGTCTAGCTTCATAAGTTGCACTACCAATATGAGGTACTATTACAATGTTTTTAAATGATGTGAGTTCATGATTTGGTGGAAGTGGTTCATTCTCAAAAACGTCTAAACCTGCACCGGCAATCCAACCTTCCTTCAATGCCTTAATAAGAGCGTTAGTATCAATAATAGCACCCCTAGCAGTATTAACTAACACGGCAGATCTTTTCATTATTCTTAGCTTATCTTCATTAATTAAATGGTAAGTTTCCTTTGTTAATGGAGTGTGTACTGTAATGATATCTGATATTTTCAATAATTCATCTAATTCTTTGTATTGTATGTTAAGTTCTTTTTCAAGTTTTTCATTTCTTATTATATCATAGTAGATGATTTGCATATGAAATGCTTTGGCTATTTCTGCAACTCTTGCACCTATCCTACCTAAGCCTATGATTCCTAATATTTTACCCTTTAATTCGGTGCCTAATAGCATTTTTGGATGCCACCCTGTCATTGTTCTATACCACTCACCCCATCTAACAAACACATCAGCTTCAACAATTCTTCTTACAACAGCTAATATAAGTGCCCAAGTCAGCTCAGCAGTAGATTCTGTTAAAACACCAGGTGTATTAGTAACATAAATACCTAGTCTTGTTGCTGTTTCTAAATTGATGTTATCAAAGCCTACAGCATATTGTGCTATTATTCTTAAGTTTTTTGCCTGATTAAGTAGGTTTGAGTCAATCTTATCTGTTAGTAATGAGACTAATGCATTATGCGTCTTAACTTTTTCTAAAAGTACATTATAAGGTGGTGCTTGGTATTTATCCCAGATTTCAACCTCATAATATTCGGAGATTTTTGCAATTATATCATCAAATAATTCTCTTGTTATAAAAACTTTAGGTTTGGTCATGGAATTTCACAATTTTTAATAAGCATTTTAACTTAAATATTTTATACCTTGTACTATGTTATGTACTCATTTTAAGGGTTTGCTGTATATTAAAAGGTGGTATATCGTTGGGATCTATTACAAGCTCTATTAAAAGTGGTTGATTTGTTGATGATGTTATAGCATTAACTCCTTCTTCTATTTTATTATCATTATCTATCTTTATTCCATTTATTCCGAATGATTCAGCTAGCATTACGAAATCTGGATTACCCAAAAGCGTTTCATATATTCTACCTGATTTTTGCAATAATTGCCGAAGATAAAGAACTCTATAACTATTATCATTAACTACTATGATTTTTACAGGGATTTGTTCTCTTTTTATTGTTTCAAGATCATGCACCGTCATCATAAATTCCCCATCACCAACAATGGCTATTACTTCATCATCAGGATTTGCTAATTTAGCACCTATTGCTGCTGGGAAAGCATAGCTCATCGCACCTAAGTTAGTCGCGGCTAGAAAACCTCCGGGTTTAAATATTTTTATAAAATCGTAAGCATACAAGATGTGTGTGCCTTGACCGCCTGTTATAATCCTATTTCTTGGTAGTTTTTCATCTAATAATTTAAAGAATTTGGAAGGATTTACTGTTTTTTCATATTTTCTTGAGAGTGCCTCTTCCAGCATTGTATTCCATTGTTTCTTCAGTTTTATAATCAATTGATCCCATGATTCTTTTTGCTGATGATATTTAGAATTTTCTGCCTCTAAATATAAGATTTTAAGGAACATTAATGGATCGTATTTTAGGTATTCATAATATTTTGGTCTTTTTTCTACTGCTGGATCTAAGCTTATAACAACTATATCACCTTCTGGAAGTAATGTGTAAGCATATGTAGTAGTATCATCAAATTCATTACCTAATACTAGTAAAAAGTCGCTTGCTTCTAATGCTCCATCCGCTACAATGTTACCTCCTCCAAATCCTACTCTTCCTAAACATCTGGGATGATCTTCGGGGCATGCACCTCGAGCATTACCAGAAACTATAATATATGCGCCTAACATCTCAGATAATTTTAATAATAATGCGCTTTCTAGTTTATTAGGTATTGTTGCTTCTCCTGAAATTAATATTAATGGTTTTTCTGCTTCAGACATTTTCTCAAGAATTTCTTTGATGATTTCTTTTGGAGGTGTTTCTGTTTCATTATTTTTAAGTTGAAGTGCTTTAATATCTTCATCAGTTACTGTTATTTTTTCCTTCCAAAGATCTTCAGCTACTTCAATTACTACAGGCCCTCTTGGTGGGCCTTGAAGTTTTTGAAATGCTTCTGTTAAAATTGATAATGCTTCATTTGGCTTAGTAATATTGGCGTAATAATTTGTGAGAGGTTTTGATAATGTTTCTTGATCAATTTCTAACCATGCGTCTGTTTTCTTAAGTCTTCTTCTAACACCTCCACTTATGAGTAATACTGGTATTCTATCTTTCATAGAGATACCTAACGATAACAGAGAATTCAAAAATCCAGGTCCTGCATGAACAGCTGCCACACCTATTTTACCTGTGGTTCTAGCTTCACCATCTGCAGCTGATACTGCTACTTGTTCATGTCTAGTTGTTATAAAATCTATTTTTTCTCTGTAGTCATACAACGTATCTATAAAATCCACGATGCTTGTCCCAATTATTCCATAAATTCTTTTAACATTGTTTAATAGTAGTGCTTCTATTATGAGTTTTGAAATCGTAAGTGTGCGCATCAATTTTCATAACCTCATGTTAACAACAGCTTCAGGTTTTTCTCCTTTTAAGACTTTAATAATGTTTCTTATGCTGAAATCAATGATTCTAAGTCTTGCATCAGAATTGGCGCCGGCTATATGTGGTGTTGTTATGAGATTCACATCTTTAAGGTTGAGGAGAGGATGATCTCTTTTTGGTGGTTCTTCACTATATACATCAATTGCTGCACCCCATATCCAATGTTCTGTTAGTGCTTTAGCGAGAGCTTTCTCATCTATGATTTCACCTCTAGATGGATTGATTATTATGGCTGTTGGTTTCATGGATCTTAATTCCGTTTCTTTTATCATGTTCTTCGTTTCTTCAGTGAGAGGAACATGAATTGAAATTATATCACTTTCTCTCAATAATCTAGGTAATGTTTTATATTCTATTCCGAGTGATTCTTCAACTTCTTTTGGTTGTCTGATTTTATCGTAATAGAGGATTTTAACATCAAAAGCTTTTAGTCTTTTTGCTACCTCTTTGCCAATTCTCCCCATGCCTATAATTCCCCATATTTTTCCTGCTAGGTCAAATGTTCCTTTATCCATTAATTCCCATTGTGGCCATTCACCATTTTGTGTTCTTTCGTGAGCTTCTATAAGTCTTTTAAGTAGTGCTAAAGCTGTCATTATAGTATATTCTGCTACGGAAACTGTGTTTGAACCGCCTGCATTAGCTACTGGTATTCCTTTGCTAGTACAAGCATCTATATCAATATTATCAAATCCTGTGCTTGGTTGTTGTATTAGACGTACTTTTCTCATCGCATTGCACATCTCTTTAGTTATTTTCATTTTAAACGTGTGGTCTCCTATTACTATGTCCGCATCTTCAAGTATTTTTAATATTTTATTCATATCGGCATTGTAAAGGTTAATAACTTCTATGTCTGCGTTTATTTCGTTGAGATACGGTGTTATGAAGCTCTTAATTATAGCTTCAGGTAATGGTGAAAATGAAGCGATTAAAAATTTTTTATTTTCCATAAATCTCAACCTTAAAATTATTAGTATTTTTGACAATTAATAAAGTTGATTGATTTTTAGTATAAAATTAGTCTGATAATAATTTATCAGGATTCATTATGTTTTCTGGATCAAGTAAGTTTTTGATCTTTTTTAATAGTATATATGTTGAGCCCAGTTCTTGTTTAATCCATGGTTTTCTTAATAATCCTATTCCATGATGATCGCTTATTGAACAATTTAATGATAAACAGATTTCCATGCTTGTTTTCCATATTTTCTCATAAAAGTATACTGGATTGTTTTCTGAAATGCCTCCTATTGTAAAGTATAGGCATCCACCATTGATGTAGAAGTGGTCTGCATGTGCTGAAGTGTGAAGTACTGTTGCATCTTTTTCTTGAATGTTTTTTAAATTATTTTTTATTTTTGTATGTAATTCTGGTAGTTTACTCCAGAGACCTGAAAGTTCTATTGTATCTATTAATAATCCCATTTTCATGTATTGTTCTGCTTTTTCTTTAGCTATGAAACGTTCTTTGAGCCATATTGATGGTAGTTCTTCGCCTGACCATATTCCATTATTTTTTGTTGCAATGTTTTGAATAATTCTTTTTTCTGCATCTATAAGTTCTTGTTCACCTTCTAATATTATTATCATTAGTGGTTTATCTACAATTCCTGAGAACCAAAGTAATGCATCATCTTCATCATATAATCTGATAATGTCTGGTTTTAGATCTTTTACTATTATATCTTTTGCAGTTTTTAATCCTTTGTTGAAATTATCGAATGTATATGATAATAATATCTGAGATTTTGGTTGTGGTCTTATTTTTAATTTTGCTGATGTAATTATGCCTAATGTACCTTCAGATCCTATAAAAAGATATTTTAGGTCAGGGCCTGTTGAGGTTCGCGGTGCTGGTTTTGTGTTTATTATTTCTCCTGTTGGTAGTACTATTTCTAAGCTCACTATAATATCCTCTATACCTCCGTATTTTGTAGATGCCTGTCCTATAGCTTTTGTTGCTATCCATCCACCTACTGCTGATTCACGCATTGATTGAGGATAATGTCCTATTGTGTATCCTTTTTTGTTTAATGTTTCTTCTAATTCTATGCCTTTAACACCTGCACCAACATTAACCATCATGTTATCTTCGTCTATTTCAATTATCTTTAAATTTTCTAAATTAACTAATATTCCCCCTTGTGTAGCAATTATGCCTCCAACTACTCCTGAACCACCACTCATTGGTATTACTGGTATGTTAAATTTTCTTGAGATCTTCACTACTATAGAAACTTCCTCAGTATTTTCTGGTGTTACTATTGCATCTGGTAGTGGAATTTCCATATTGCGTAATGTTTGTGCTATGAAAAGCGGTGTGAAATCTAATGATTTAGTTTTTAATGTCTCTATTTGTGTAATGACTTTACTATCTCCTAATATTTTTTTAAGTTCCATAATAGCTTCTTTAATAATTTCTTTATTTCTTTGTGGTTTTTGGAATGTCCATAATGTCATATACGCCAACCTCTTGAGCGTTCTATCGCTTTTTTCCATAAGGCAAGTTTTTCATTCTCTATTATTTCTGTTGGTTTAAATATTGCTTCTATTTCTCTCATTTTTACTATATCTGATGGAGATGGTATGATGTTTAGTCCTAAGAGTGTCATATATGCTGCTCCTAGTCCTGTGGCTTCTAGGTTTTTCTGTCTTTCTACGTTTACTTTTGTTAAGTTTGCTATATATTGTAGTAGGAAGTTGCTTTTTGATAAATTCCCATCTGCTCTAATTACTTGTATTGGTATGTTGGTATCTTTGTACATTATTTCTGTTATATCGTAAATGCTGTATGCGATTCCTTCTAACGCGGCTCGTATTAAGTGTTCTTTCTTTATTCCTCTGGAGAGTCCTATTATTAATCCTCTTGCGGTTGGGTCATTATAAGGTGCTGGTAAGCCTGTAAATGCTGGAACTAAATAAACATTTTCGCTATCTTTTACTGATGTAGCTAACTTATCTACTTCTTCAATGTTTTTTAATAGTCCAATTTCTTGAAGCCAGATTAATATTTCTCCACTGAATGCTATGTAACCTTCTAACATATAATTTGTGGAGCCTTTGATCTTCCATGCTATCATTGGTATAAGTCCATGTTCTGAAAATTTAATAGTATCACCTGTATTCATATCAACAAAACTTCCTGATCCATTAGTAACTTTTATTTCACCTGCTTTTATACACGTTTCTCCAAAGAGTGCTGCTTGTTGATCAGCTATGCTGACGAGTATTGGTACACCTTTCAGATTTTCTGGTCCTTGCATTATTTCACCATAATTATCAATATTTTCTTTTATTTCTGGTAATATTGGATAGGGTATTTTAAGGGTTTCTATAATGTCTAACCACCATGAGACTGAAAATGGATCAAAGAGTCCTGTAACTGAAGCATTTGATGGGTCTGTTGCATGTATTTTGCCGTTTGTTAGCATCCAGATTAAATATGTATTTAATGTTCCGAATAATACTTCATTTTTCTCAGCTTTAGTTCTAGTATCAGTAATGTTATCAAGTATCCATCTTAAGTACATTGATGATGCGTGTGGATAGAGGAGTAATTTTGAAAATTCTTCTGGTAAGTTTAATTCGCTTTTTATTTTGTTTGCCACATCATAACCTCTTGAATCCATCCATGTTATTGCATTATATACTGGATTACCATTATGATCCCAAACAATAGTTGTTGCCCTATTATTAGTAATGGCTATGGCATCTATCCGTTCATTATTTGCTGTCAATTTCATAACTTCTACTGCTGTATTATAAATCTCTAAAGGATCCTGTTCTATAAAGTTAGGAGTAGGTTGAATTAGATTGAGTTCTTTAACTGTTTTGTAAACCAGTTTGCCCTCTTCATTAAACAACATGCCTTTCAAATCACGCGTGCCTATATCTAAGACAAGAATTTTATTTTTCATAATATGACACAATTATTTTATTACTCTATAACTGAAATATTTTACTATTTTTGTAATTGAAAACCTCATTTTTATAATAAAAGTCAATATGAGAAATAATTGGTTATTTTACAGCATCTATTGTTATTGTAGCATTTTTCTTAAATTGTGTTGTGTTGATTTCTACAAAACCTTCAGTTTCATTGATAGGTATTTCTATATTATATTCTACGAGTTTAAGTTTTTGAAATCCTGGTCTTGTTGAATAGAAGAGTGTAGCTTGTTCGCTTCCAATAATTTTTTGGGGTACTAAGAATTTTACATTTGCTCCTGGTTTAATATTTATGAATGATTCTCGAGTAATCTCTCTGAATATAATATTTCCAGTTTGTTCAACATTTTTTAATGCTTCGAATGGTGCTAGTGATCCTCCAACTACATTAATACCAGGTAATGCTTCTAATCTTTCGTTAACTACTGGTCCTCCTGTTAAGATGTCTATTGTTATTGGAATGTTATTTAATAAAATATTTAGAGGTTTAAAGCCTATTGATACTATCAACGTATCACATTCATATTCTCTATCATCTTTTATGGGTGTGAAATTTTCATCACTTAAAGCTAGTTTTACTTTTTCAACGCGTTCTTTGCCCTTAACATGAGTTATAGTGTATCCTTGAATCAATTGTACGCCTGTGATGTTTTCAATCTTAGTTTTAGGTGTAACAAGAGTAACTTGAACGCCTTTGGAAAATAGAAGTTTTGATAACATTATGCTAATCTCGTTTCCACCTAATATGACTACTTTTTTACCTGGTAGATATCCTTCTGCCAAGAGTCTTAATGCTTCAGTAGCTGTGAATATGCCTGCTGGTCTACTACCAGATATTTTAGCTCCAGCTGCTGTTATATCTCTACTTCCAGTCGCTATAATAATTTGTTTAGTATTTACATTTATTATCTCGCCTTTTCTTACTGCTATTAGCTTATGATTACCCCTGTGATTGTAATTAATATTAATTACTGTAGTATTTGTAAAAATTCTGGCTTCTGTGGGTTCTTTAATTTCTTTTCCTAGGAGTCTTAAAATACCACCTAGATAAGAATTCCAATCAAAGATTATAGGTGTTAAATTATTATTAATTGCAGTAAATGCAGCTCTGAGTCCGCTGGGGCCTGATCCTATAATTACTATTTCACTGTTTATTTCTGTTTTCATAAAAATCACCTAAGGAAACTTGATGTTAATCGTGGTGTAGCTGATGTGAAATTACTATCCATGAATTACCACCTTTCTTTGTTAAATTATTAGGTGAGATGTTAAGTGAACTGCTTAATATGTTTAGAATTTTGGGCGTGCAATATGAGCCTTGACACTCTCCCATAGATGCGCCTGTTCGAAATTTTATACTATCTAGTGTTGTAGCTCCTTGTCTTATTGCTTCAAGAATCTCTGCTTTGCTCACTAATTCACATGGACAAATTATTTCTCCATATTCTGGATTTTCTTCAATAATTTTTATCATATTTTCAGGTTCTAATATGAGATCTTTTATTTTAGCTGAACGTTTTCTTATATGTTTAAAATCTTTGCGAGGAGATAAATTAGGATTATGATTTTCTAATAATTTTACTACCATTTTTGCTATCGCTGGCGCTGCTGTTAATCCAGGTGATTGTATGCCAGCGACGTTAACAAAACCTTTTTTCGGTACATTTATTATGAAGTCATTAGTGTTACTTGCAGCTCTTAATCCTGAATATGCAACTAAAATATCTATGGATTCAATTTGTGGTATTATTCTTTTATATTTGTTGATGATTATGTCATAATCTTCGTGTTCGGTACTAGTATCTTCTTTATCTACTGTATCCTCTTTTAGATTTGGTCCCAATAATATTTTTCCATCAATTGTTAAGAGTGCTCCACCACCTTTTGTTTTTGGATCTGGTTTTAATGGTATCTCTGCTAATAAATGATTATAAACATTCTTAGCTGATAATATTAAATGCGTTCCCTTTCTAGGATATATTTTAAAATTATTTATACCAGCCATTCTTGCTATAGTATCAGCATGCACACCAGCCACATTTATTATCCATCTTGTTTTTATAATACCCTTGTTAGTGATAACAGAAGAAATATTATCATTTAAATCTATTTTTTGTACTTCAGTATTAAAGGAGAATATAACGCCATTTTCTCTACAATTTTCAATTAATGCAGTTATGAGATCAAATACTGATATGATACCTGCAGATGGAAGATAGAGACCTAAGCGTGCTTTTTTATTTACATTGGGTTCTAATTCTTTAAGTTTCTTTTTACCAATTATATGTGTTTCAATGCCATTGAGTTTGAGATAAATGTATATTATGAATGCCAAGAGGCTTTCAAGAATGTTTAATGATATAATGATGAGACCAACTCTTTTAAATGGGACATCAAGTTCTTTTGCTATCCTATCATACATTTTATTACCTTCTAAACAAAGTTTACCCTTTAATGATCTAAATGGGAGTTGAAATGCGTGTATTATTCCTGCATTACCTTTTGATGCGCCCCAACCTGCATCAGGATTCTTATCAACTACGAGTATCTTTAAATTATATTTGGATAATTCTCTTGCTATGAAAAGCCCGACTATACCGGCACCAATTACAACAATATCAACTTGATCTGGAAATGATTTTTCAGACACAATACATATAACGATATCTTCAATATATTTCTTGATCACGTTAAAATCACTATTTTTCAATAGAAAAAAATAATAGAATATGTATGTGAAATGTTAATGATGCGCACAAATATTCCAAGAATATTGATTTCTGGTGTTAAGGGTAAAATTGGAAAAACTACTATTACGCTTGGTATAATTAAGGGATTAAAGGAAAAAGGACTGAGAGTTCAACCATTCAAGATTGGACCTGATTTTATTGATCCAAGCTATCACACATTGATAGCGGATAGAATGTCACGTAATCTTGATTCAATAATGTTTAATGATAAAACACTAATTCATAGTTTTATAAATGGGAGTATTGGGAGTGATATAGCAGTAGTTGAGGGTGTTCTTGGACTTTATGATAGCCCTGATGGTGTCTCTGAATTAGGTAGTAGTGCCCAAATAAGTAAGATATTGAAAACACCAGTTATATTAATTCTTGATGCTGAGAGAATTAATAGAGGTCTTCAAGCAATCTTACAAGGCTTTTTATCTTATGATAAGGATGTGAGAATACGTGGTATAATTTTAAATAATGTTGCGAACCAAAAGCAAGCCGAAAAAATTATTAACGGAATAGAACAACGTTTTAAGAATATTGAAATTGTCGGTTCAATAATGCGTGATAGTGAAATAGAAGAGAGCATGAGTTATAGACATTTAGGCTTAATACATATTGCTGAAAGATGGCAAGAATATGAACGTATTAATAATATTGCTGAACGTATTAAAAAGCAGATAGACTTTAAAAAAATTATAGAAATTTCTAAAGAATGCGAAGAGCTAGTTTGTGATTGCGAAGAGCACAACTTTCCACTATTTAATATTAAAGTTGGTATAATAAGGGATAACGTCTTTTCTTTTTACTATCCTGAAAATTTAGAATTCTTTCACAAGACCACAAAAAAACTATATTACATAGATTCCATTAATGATACAACATTGCCTGACATAGACCTCCTCATAATTGGTGGAGGATTCCCAGAAATTTATGCTGAGCAACTAGAAAAAAATAAAAGCCTACGCAATGATATAAAATTTAAAGTTGAGAAAGGATTAATGGTCTATAGCGAGTGCGGTGGCCTAATGTACCTAACTAATAAAATTAGAACATTTGATGGTAATGAATATCATATGATTGGCCTAATAGATGGTAGCATCGAAATGATTAAAAAACCTGTCGGACATGGCTACGTCCACCTTAAAGTAATCAAAAATAATCCTATGAGCAAGATTGGAACACAAATCATAGGCCACGAATTTCATTATTCTAAACTCTTCCTTAATGAAAGAGTCAGCTTTGCCTATAAAGTAACTCGCGGTTATGGCATTGATGGATCTCATGATGGAATTATAAAAGATAATATATTAGCATCATATACACACATACATGTAAATCACAATCCTACACTATTTTATAACCTTTTAAAAAATGTAGAACAAAAAAGACAATATTAATATTCTTTAACTATATCCATTATATTGAGCTTCATATCAAATTGTATATAAATCGATAGAAGAATTTCCTGTATCTCTATTTTATGCACAGGATCAATAACGGATGGAGAATCATACGTTATAGAAGCCGGACCAGTAAAAATTACTCTCTCCCCTTCAGAATCATTATGAATATTTATATCAGCAAACCACTTTATAAGCTGAGTCACACCACCCTTACCTTTTATTGGTGGAATATGCCTTACAGAAAACAATGGGGCTGGTTTAGGAAGCACACTATTAATAAACTCGCCTAATACTCTACTATTTGGCTTCATTGTAAAAGTTACTAATCTTTTACCAGAGGGTCTTTCAAGTATTCCTTGTATGATATCATATTCACGATATAACTCTATTTTAGCTAATTTTTTGGGAGCGCCAGCCAATTCTCTACCAGCAGCTAATGCCGCATCATTAGTAACATAAATATATGGAATATAATAACCTAATTCACCATTTAAATCTCTAACCTGAATTACTGTTAAATACTCATAATATTCACCAACAGTACTAAACCGATAATGGGCTACCCAAATACCACCTTGGGCAGGTGTACTATAAGGTTCTAATCCTTCCGGAAGAAGATGCTTTATATCATTTTTAATCAGAAAAAAAGCAACAATAGCTTCACAATCTCTATACTCAATACCTCTACTCGGATCAATCTCATAAAGCGGTGAATCAAAAGGTATTCCTCTCCACATTAACATCACTTTATATAATGTAAATCTTAGTACTAATTAATTTAACGCTATTTTTTCATATTTCATATGATAATATGATATCATCGGCAGCATCTAAACTAAGCACTTCCACAGTTCCATCCTCTATTAATAATGATCTAGAATCTCTGAACAATTTTTCAATTATAAAATCTTTACTTAAACCATAAGCTCCAAAGATTTGTAACGCATCATTCACTACCTCAAAAGCAATCTTCTTAGCATATACTTGCGCAGCCCTAGCATGCCTAGGTGAAGCATCATAAGTCTTATCTATTAAAATCTTTTTATATACATGATCCATAACTTTTCTCACATAATATCTTGCAGTTTCAATTTTTTCAAACATTTCATATATTCTAAGTTTAACGTTCTTATGTTCAATCAAAAGTTTACCACCTTGAACTCGCTTTTTTGCATAATTTAATGCTTCTTCAAATGCAGCTCTAGCAAGTCCAACAGCATAAGCTCCTATTCCAACACTTGTGAGACATAATAGTTGATCAAAAAATACTGTATAGAATGGGCTAGGCCCAGCAATAACATAATAATCAGGTATTCTTACATTATCAAAAAATATTTCACCTTGTGGGCAATCCCGTACTCCGAGCATATCATAAGGTTTACCTTTTCGTACCCCATTAATATTAAGAGGTACTATCGCAAATATCCCATTAGATAAATTATTTCCTCCTTTAATTTGCGCGTGTAAACCCATATGGGTAGCCACAGGAGCGCATGAAACCCATGCAGATTTTTGTCCATTTATGATCCATTCATCACCATCCTTCTCAGCAGTGACATTACCCTTACCATATTTTTCAGCATCTTTGTCTCTGATAAATAACAAATAATCACTACCATGTTCTGGTTCTGTAACACCCCAACATCCATGATATTTGCCTTCGGTATCATTAATCCATGGAACCACAATTTCATCGTATAATTGTTTTGAACCAAAGATTGCTGCTAATGTAAACGGTATAGCATCAACACCTATGGCAGTAGCAAAACCTAATGATCCCCATCCAAGCTCTTCCATCACTATATATCTCTGAAGAGATGTTAATCCTAAACCGCCAAGTTCTTGAGGTAAATGAATTCTATGATAACCATGATATTTCATAGCTTTAATTACTTTAAAATATGGAGAGTACTCTTTTACTCTTTCTTCTGGTTCCATCTTATCAAGTGTTAATGAGGCTGGTCTTACAATTTCTTCGACAAATTTATGAACATTACGCTTAAGAAGTGTGTCTTCCTTATTAAGCTCATCAAGATCAAAATAACTCATTTTTCTTCATTATATTTTTGTATAATATTAAATTTAAAATTAATCCTTAAGAAATTATTTCAGATTGATTTTTTAACAATTAGTTGCTATAGATGCATTAAGAAGTTAATACATAAAGTTGTCACATTTTATTGTTATATGTTGTATTACATGGTTCTTTGATGTGCTCTTTTTCTGACCATATGTTTTCTAATACTGATTTTCATTATTAAAAGCCGATATTATAATTCAACACACGAATATAAAAAAAGCTTAAACTAAAAACCTTACACCGCACGCACAAACCATGCAACACAGCAGTTAGATAAAAAAGTTTAAATTTTGGTGTTAATGTTATTTCAATGATGAAATATGGAAAAATTTAAGTTTCCTAGCGAAGAGTGGATTAAGGCGTATAAGGAAGAATTGAATAAAAATACTGCTTATGAGGAAGCTGCAAAAGATTGGGAAGGTGATTTTCTCTTTATAATAACACCGGGTGAGGGATTAGATAAGGAATATGTATTTTATGTTGATCTGTGGCATGGAAAATGCCGTGATGCATATATGGTGCCCGATAGGAATGCAAAAGTTACTGCATTTGTTTTTGAGGGGCCTTATCAGAATTGGAAGAAACTAATTGCAGGACAACTCGATCCTATTCAAGGTCTTCTTACAGGTAAATTTAAGTTAAAGGGTAATATGGCAAAGGTATTACGATATACTAAAGCAGCTTCTGAGTTAGTTAAGACAGCATCTAAAGTCCCCACTGAATTTATATAATTAAAAATCTATCGGTAAGCCCTCGTACGCATATTCAAATAATTTTTTACACTCTTTTTCATCAACTGGTCTTGGATTTACTATTATTGCTGTGGATTCCATTGCTCTCGAAACTAACATGTCTAATCTTTTATCATAATCATTCTTGCTAATATTTAATTGTTTTATTGTGAAAGGCTGTTCTATTTCTTTTAAAAGATTTAATACGGCTTGATCAAGACGTAAATTTAAGCCGGCTTTTTCTGCAAGTTTGTTATACCTGTCTGATGCATATTTCCAGTTATATTGTATGCTATATGGTAAGAATAAGCCAACTGATCGTCCATGAGGTATATGAAATATCGCGCCTAATGCATGTCCTAATGCATGTGCTATCCCTATTTGGGAATTACTAAAGGCCATGCCAGCCATATCTGCAGCATAATGCATTTTTTCTCTGGCTTCTAAATCATTTCCATTTTTATAGGCTCTTGGCAAATATTTAAATATTAGTTCTGCAGCCTTTTCTGCTAAGGCATCTGAGAAATCATTTCTCCATGTGGCTACATATGCTTCTATCGCATGTGTTAATGCATCTAAACCAGTATCTGCAGTAAGTCGCGGAGGCATTGAGATAACTAATTTTGGATCTAATATTACTAAGTCAGGCAACACTTCTCTTGATGCCAATTCCATTTTCCTAAGATCTTTTTTATCTGTTATTACAATAGCCCATGTAGATTCAGATCCTGTCCCACTAGTTGTTGGTATGCAAACAAATCTAGCCTTCTTTCTTAATCCTAATGGTTCAAGTGGACTAATTTCTTCTATCTTTTTATCAGGTCTTTCATAGAGGACCCATGTAGCTTTAGCCGTGTCCATTGATGAACCTCCACCGACTGCTATAAACCAATCGGGTTGAAAATTATTAGCAATATTAAGAGCTTTATAAATAACCTCAGTTGATGGTTCAGGTTCAACATCATCAAAACATTCTACCTCAAAACCATTATCCCTTAATCTTTTTTCAATGAGTTTAGTATATCCTAAATTTGTTATGATTTTATCAGTAATTATTAAAGCCCTCTGCCCCTTTATTTCATTCAATGCATCAAGAGCATCCTCACCAAAAGCTATTTTTGACGGTGTTATAAACCACCACATGAAATATTATTCCTCAACCATATTTATAAAGGTAAATGAGTAATTAAATCTTCAATATTTTGTACATATTAATTAATACCACATTTACGATAACTTTATCTTATTTTTAAATTACAATATGAATGAATAATAATGATTGGTGGACTTGCTGGTAAGACAGCTATGATAGATCTGTCTAAAAGTGAAATTAAGATTTTTCCAACACCTGAAGATGTTATTCGTAAATATATTGGTGGTAAAGGATTTTGTTTAGCAATTTTATACAATGAATTAAAATCGTTAGAAAAAAAAGGTATTTCAGCAAAAGATATTGATGCATTAAGTTCTGAAAATATTCTTGTAATAGCTACTGGTCCTGCAACAGGCATACCCAATTTCCCAACGCCAGGTAGATTTCATGTAATGGCTCTTAAATCACCTCTTACTAATTCCATAGCAAGCGCTAATTCTGGTGGAGATTTTGGGCCATATCTTAAATTTGCAGGTTACGATGCCCTTATTATAAAAGGAGCTTCTGAACAACCAGTTTATATTTCAATAAATAATGGTGAGATTGAGATTCATAACGCATCACATTTATGGGGTAAGACTGTATTAGATACTGATACTACTTTAAAAAAGAGTATCAGTGGAAGATTTGTAAGCACACTTACAATAGGTCCTGCAGGTGAAAATCTAGTTCTTTTTGCCAGTATAATGAATGGTTATAGATCTGCTGCTAGGACTGGTATAGGTGCTGTTATGGGTTCAAAGAAACTTAAAGCAATAGTAGTATCATCTTCTACCACTGAACATATTAAAGTCGCAGATCGTGAGCATTTTAAGGAAGCCTCAAGGAAGTCTTATGATAAGCATAAAGAAAATCTTGTAACCAGCACATTATTAGGAACTTATGGTACTGCATCTGCAGTAAATTTGGTAAACCAAATGGGTATACTTCCTTATAAAAACTTTCAATATGGTTATCATGATGGGGCAGAAAATATTAGCGGTGAACGTATAACTGAACATTATCTAATCAGAAGATCTGCTTGCTGGGGATGCATGATAGCATGTGGCCGTGTTACTAGAGTAAAATCTGGATCATACCAGATACTTAAGACTGAAGGTCCAGAATTTGAAACTATTGCACTTCTAGGTAGTAGTACTGGTGTTGATGATTTGGAGGCTATCATTAAAGCAAACCATCTATGTAATGATCTTGGTTTAGATACTATTTCGATGGGTTCAACTATCGCTACGGCTATGGAATTATATGAAAAAGGTTATATTAATAGTGAGATTACAGAAGGTCTTGAATTTAAATTTGGTAACGCAAGTATTATTGTTGAATCTGTGTGGAGAACTGCTTATAAAGCCGGGTTTGGGAAATACCTTGCTTTAGGTTCTAAAAGGCTTGCATCATATTTTAATGCACCGCAATTATCAATGAGCGTAAAAGGTTTAGAGATTCCTGCATATGATCCTCGAGGTTCAAAGGGTATGGGACTTGGGTATGCTACTGCAAATAGAGGTGGTTGTCACGTTACTGGTTATGTTTTTAATGCTGAAGCTCTAGGCATACCTGAAAAATTGGATCCATTAAGTATAGAAGGTAAAGCTAAATGGGTTAAATGGTTTCAAGATTTTGCTAGCGTAGTTAATTCTACAGTCAATTGTTTATTTTCAACATATGCTTTGGGCCCATCTGATTATGCAGAATTATTATCAGCTGTTACTGGTTTAAACTTTTCTGAGGAGGAATTGATGAGAATTGGTGAGCGCATATATAATTTAGAGAGATTCATCATGTCAAAATATGGTTTTACAGATAATGATGATACATTACCAGAGAGATTTTTAAAAGAACCTATGCCTGAAGGAGCAGCAAAAGGTCATATAGTAGAGTTAGATGCAATGAAACAAGAGTATTATAAGCTTAGAGGATGGATTAATGGTATTCCTACTCTAGAAAAGCTTAAAGAATTGGAGATTGATATTTAAGTTAAATGGAGCATCTTTGAGGTGAGTAATAAACTATTCACCAATACTAGATCAATTGATATTCTTTAGGAATTTTCATCAGTTCATTAAAGAAGCTGTTAACAAAATTTTATATAAAGATTCATTGCAAAACTTTCGTTATGAAATTATATGTTAAATGCAAAAGGTAGACTAACTTCTTAATTTTTCAAACATATACAATAAGTTCTATAGCATGAATAATCTTATGAATAATTTGAGCATACTTTTTAAACCTAAGACTTTAATGGAACTTTTTATTATTTCTCTAATAATCATTATAATAGTCTCTGGTCTGAGCTGATAATCTGATAATTTTTCTTCGCTTTTATTGTATTTGTATCCTCTTACTATAACTGCTGGTATGCCCTCATTAGTTTGTCCTATTAATAAAGCAGAGGCACATGCAATTTCATGAGCTATATGATCAACACCACCAAATTTAGGTTTACCATATAAATCAAGCTCACCAAATTTCTTTGAAATAACCTCTATTCCAGAAGAACCTCTTGCAAAATCTAGAGAGCCAAAAGAAAACCACATTTCAGTATCAGTTATAATAACAGCTATATCTTTTCCGCTTAACTTTAATATTCCGTCTCTAATGTTTTTAGCTATTCCATCTAAGTCTTTTGGAGGAATACTTATAATACCTTGAGGATTATTCGAGAAATCTAAACCGGCATCACTATAAATTTGACGATCCCTATAAACAATTAATAAATAAGGAACTTTTTGTAAAACTTCATATGCTGCATCAATATTTTTTGATAATTTCTTTAGATCAAGTAAACCTTTCTCGATTAATTTTAAGAATGGAACAACAAAAAGTATTTCATCACTATTATCAAGAATTGCTTGGACAAAGCGCGCATCTTCATTAATTTTCTGAGCAATTTTAATAGCTTTTGGCGAAGGTTTAATATCATCAAGTTTAATAAGAAAACCATATGCTTTTGAAATAATCTTACTAGTTATTACTAGAATATCACCATCTTTTAAACCATCAGCATATTGAGAAGCCCCCTCAATTATTAATTTTACTAAATCATCACCAGGTTTAATCTCAGGTAATCTTAAACCAAATATTTCAATCTTCATAAATTTTTATCACTCCAATATTAATAAAATAATACAATTTTTTAAATATGCTCTCATTATAATAATACATAAGTCAATATGCTTAATGATGACTTACACACAAAATATCACAAGCATAAGAAAAGCATTAAACATAATTGAAAGTATTGAAAAAGAAGAACATATTAACAGTTCATGTTTAAGAGCATAAGAAGCAAGGCTTGAATTAGATAAAGCGATTCTTTTTTAGATCTTTGGAAAATACAAGTAAAAAGAAAATAATGTTAAGGTTTTTATTTTTTGGTTGCGATAAAATTATTGGTGGGATTTATTAGAGGTTATAAGGTTATTTTTATGACATTTGCGCGTAAGAATTCTGGATTCTGGTTAAGATATACTGAGTTATTTAAGGATAATGGTTATTCTGGTTTGTGGTTTGCCTCATTTGGGGAGAGAATTCCTGAAGGGTTTTTAATTAAATATGATATTAGAAATGCTCATGTTAGTAGGGATTATGCAAAAATAAATGGATCAATATTTTCGCTTAAAAATGGTGAGGCTTCAGCTGTTACAAATAAGTTTAAATGGTCTCTTAAAATTAAGCCGCTTTTTAAAACTGTTAACAGTATGCCGTTTTTATTTCGTGTGTTTCGCAGGGGTTCGGAGTATGTAATGGTAACACCTTTGGCAATTTTTAATGGAAGTATCACGTATGATGATAGAGTTTATGAGATAAGCGAATATAAAGGAATGATAGGATATATTTCTTCAAATAGGTATTTGCATCACTGGGTGTGGGTTCATTGTAGTGGTTTTGAAGAGGATAATAATGGATGGTTGGACTTACTTATAGTATCACCTGATGGGACTAAAGATGTCATGTTTGGTAGTATTATGTTACACGGTAAAATGTTTTATATTGGAAGGATGATTGGATTACCTTTTAATGGAAAGTATGATATAGATTATTTGCGAACAAATGTGAGAATAAATAGAAATGTGTTAGTAAATATTAATGTGATTGCAAACAAAAATGATATGATAATCGCAAAATATGAAGATCCTGTTGAGGGTTATAGATATTGTCATAATACAGAGATTGCTGATATGAGTATGACTATGCAGATAAATAATGAGACTAAACAGTTAACTTGTGTAAAAAGAACATTTTTTGAATATGCTCTTCCTAGAATTTTGGATGAAAATCTTTCACAAATAAAGTACTTATGATATATGATTTATTATCTTGAAGTAGGATTTTCTATTTTTTGGTTGCATGTGATTATGAGGATATGCGTAAAGTATAGATCTTAACTATAATATAAAGAATTAATGCTATTGATGCTATTATTCCATCTGTTAAAACATTAAACATTAAAAAGTTGACATTAAAATGTATATACCAATAAAGGCTTGAAAATGATGAAACAAATTTACCAATAGCTAATGGTAATAGCATGTCTAAATATTTTTTAGGATTAATTGTAATTAGTAAAGCTAATACTGAGACCGTGGCCATGAAAGCTAAAGCTAAACTGTGCCAAAATGCTGAGTCTGGTGAGATCAATTTTTCTGTGAACGATTCTGGCTCAAAAGCAAATAATGCTCCTACATAAACAAAACCAAGGAATGCTATAAATGAAAGCAGTCTAATTATGAACCAAATTTTATCTTTCATCTTAAGACATCCCCTTAATGATTTTTTCGCTTATTAGAAAACTTAATGCGTTTATTGTTAATTGAGGATTTACATATGTAGTTGAGGGAAGAATAGAAGCATCGGCAACATATAAATTGGAAACCCCGTACACTTTACCATCAACATCAACAACACCACTATCTTGATCTGCGCTCATTCGAGCAGTTGACATAGGATGATAGGCACTGAGTTTAAATGATTTAAGTTTAGTATTTTTTAGAATATTATTAACGTCTAAAATATTAGTTATACTATTTAGTTTTTTAATTGGTAAAAATATTTTTATCGCACCAGCAGCAAGCAATATTTCTGATGCTAGGATAATCCCTTCCTTTATTTTCTCTACATCATGCTCTTTTACATTATATGTAGCAATCCCAGCTATACGCCGTCCAAAAATATTGCCCTCGCTATCATCACTAGTTTGAACTCCTATAGATGCTAGATATGGATATTTATCTAACTCAGAAAATGGTAAACTTCCCGCGCTATAGCCTATTCCTGGTGGAGGAAATGTTGCCAGAAGAAGTGTATGAAATTCTTTTAATAAATTATCTACGCAGTATGATTGCATAGTACCTTTCCACCCCTCTATGCGATAATTCATGAGGGCTGTAACACCTGCAGCTGGATGTATATGAAGATGTTTCCCTATATTACTGTTTTTTACGCCTGAGATTCTTAATAATTTGGGAGTATTGATGGCTCCAGCTGAGACTATAATAACTTTAGCTTCAACAATAACATTAGTGCCATTGATGCTAACTAAAACACCTTGAGCCTTACCATTATTAATAATTATTTTCTTAACTTCTGCATTAGTAAATATTGATGCCCCATATTCTACAGCTTCTCTAAGAAATGTGAGCCGCATATCTAATTTTCCATCATATGGGCAACCAAATGCGCATTCGCCCATACCATGACAACTTCCAAGGGGTCTTTTTACTGGATAATGATGTAATCCTAATTTTTCAGCACCTTCCTTCATAACTAAAGCATTATTTCCAAGTAGGTACTGTGGAATTGATTTTACACTTAATTTATCTTCTACAATCTTATAAGCTAAATTTAATTCGTCGTTTCTAATATTTGCACCAGTCTCTTTTTTCCAATTTAAAAGAGCTTCATCTGGAATACGGAACATTGTTCCAGAATTTAGAGTAACTGTACCACCTAACACACGTCCAAATGGAACATCAATTATTGGTGATCCCCATGTGAATGTAACCCCATTATCCCAATAATATTTTAATGCTCGATATACCGGATGTTCATTTAAAAATTCTTCTCGAGTGGGTTCAGGGCCAATCTCAAAAATAGCTACGTTATAACCTTTTCTAGCAAAGTTCCATGCAGCTACAGCACCACCCGCGCCACTACCGACTATTATCACATCATATTTTTTATTTAGAACTTTTAAAGGTACAGAAAGTGTTGTTGATTGAATAATCTCATGGGATGGCAGTATATAAGGTTCTCTTTTATAATTTATTTTCACAGCATTCTCTTGATTTACATAATAAACTGCACTAAGAAGGAATTCTAAAAGATTAATCATATTATAGGTGAGACTCTCTCCCTTAATTTTTGACAACCATTTCCTTTTTTCTTCATAATTTAGCATATTAAATGTTTTAAATCTTGAAAATAATGGTGAAAAGTTTATGATCCAAGATGCTATTTTTAACACTTTTTTAGTTGATGAAGTAAGATATGGCATGATTTCTTTATTAATAAAAAGTGCAGGCCATTGAGTACCTAATTCTATTTCTGATAAACCATTAATCACTTTATTAAAAATACTCTCATCTTTAAAATCTCATCACCTAAATCTAGATTAGTGTCAAAGATTAAAAAGGTATTCTAAAAGTTTATGTATTGGTTGATATTGTTTAGATATTAATGAGGGATCTTTACATAACAGTAGATCAACCTGAACTTAAGGATGCGGGTGATTTGATAAATCAATATTGCAGAACACATGTTATTACAATGTTTGCATACTGTAAGATTGATTATGTAGGACGAGCAGCATCGTTAGCTAATTATGCTGACAGATTAATTTTAATTAAGCCTGATGGGACGCTCATCATTCATGAGCGCGATAAACGTGAACCAATAAACTGGCAACCACCAGGTACTATTATTAATGCTGTAGTTGATGAAGATGAACTCATAATTAAGGGTATTCGTAAAGCTCCTTATGAATTACTTACTATTCGAATTCCATTAGTTTACACAATGACCATTATGAAAGTTGGGACTGGAGACTTTAAATTGTGGGGTAGTGAATCAGAACTTGTCGAACGTGTTATTAAAAATCCTAATCTAATCGAAGAAGGGTTTACACCATTAGAACGCGAATATGAAACACCATATGGAAAGATTGACTTATTAGGTAAAGATTCTAGTGGTAGATATGTGGTATTAGAATTTAAACGTGGACAAGCTCAACTTCAAGCAGTTTCCCAACTTAAACGTTATGTTGATTACATGAGGGAAAAGATTGGAACGGATGTTAGAGGCTGTATAGTAGCACCTGGGATAACTAATAATGCATACAAACTTTTAAAAAAGCATGGTTTTTCTTACATTAAAATATGATTATAACTTTATTATATAATCAATTATTTTAATAATTTCTAATAATTTATCCGATTCTATTTTATCAAATTCTTTAGAATCATTCCTAGAAAGTTTCGTACCCTGATAAGCATTACCAACGAATGTTTTAGACTTAGTTATGCATTGGATAATTTTTATTGGGGAACCTTTATGTAAGTATAAAGTTAAGTCGTTAATGACTAATATTTCCGTTGGATTATTAAGATAATGATTTAGAAGTGGTTCTATGATGCGCTTATTGTTTTCGGCTATAGTAAAGAGTTCTTCCGTAGTTTTAGCTGTAATTCGAGGGCCTTGTACATTTTCAGCATTTAAGTACCTGATTGTTTTTATATCTATATATTCTGAAATTTTGCCCCCTATTATTCCTTTACGTTGCGGTGCCATATCAATTACAGTAATCTCTGATGAAAAACCCTTATCAATTAGATTCTTTACAATTTGAGCAGTTAATTTAGTTTTTCCGCTTCCAATATCACCAACTATTAATGTGCGTTTACGTAGTATGTTATTAATATTGAGTTTAAGGTTTTCCAAGAATATTTTCCCTCGAGTAACCTGTTTTATATAAAATTAAAAGTATTATAAAGCCTATAATGCATCCAGTTAGTGAACTAGCCAACCAGCCTATATAAAAGATTATCAGATTAGAGATCTTGCTACCAATTAATGGAGCTACCATGTATATTGATAGTGTCGCGCCTATTAAAACAGTACCAATAGGTTCTGTAAATGCTGCTATTAAACCATTTTGATTTTTAAAAATCTTTTTAAAGAGATAATGATAAAATAATCCTACAATAAAGCCGCCAGGTAATCCTCCTGGTATAGCAAATATTGTTCCTGTACCTAACCCTATTCTTATTATACCAATGAAAAAGGCAATAATAATAGACCAAATTGGCCCTAACATAATACCAGCTATAGTATTTATCATATGTTGTGTTGGATTTGCTTTACTAGGACCAACTTGGAACCATGTAAATGGTGATAGTGCTACTCCTAATGCTATAAGTATCGCAGCCAGTGTCACTTCAATACTTCTACTTTTTCTCTGAATATTTTCATCAGACATATTATTCATCTCTTTGGAGAACCAAGAATCTCTAAAGTTTTAAAGAACATTGGCCAGAATGGATCTTGTTTTGGTCTTTCTAAAATCTCTTCATTACCTTCAGTAACTAGAATCACTTTACCTTTATCATCAGTAACTTCACCTATGACTTGTGCATTAATACCTTTATCTGCTAAAATTTTTAATGCTTCTTCAGATTTCCATGGTTTTATTGTAGCTATTAGGGTACCCTCACTTATAGCCGCATAAGGATCTGCTTCAACTCCAGTTAATTGTGAAAAAGCATTAATAATCTTTTTAACATCTTCTCTTATGAAAAGATTTTCTTTATAGATTTTTATTCCAACATTGCTAGCATTAACTATATCGTATAATGCGCCCCAAACACCATATTCTGTTGCATCATGCATTGATGTAACACCTGTTCTTAATCCTATTTTTGCTAATGTTAATGCATCATCAACTACACTCTGTAAATAGAAAATATCACTTGCTTTACGAGCAAAGTCTTTACCAAAACGTTCTTCTATGAAGCGTGGGAACATTACAGATAATATGCCTGCTGCTTCAATGGCTGGTCCTTTGGTCATCACTACTTTATCACCAGGTTTAGCCATTTCCGTAGTAACATACCCATCTTTTGGAGCTATTGCGAACATGGCAGCACCGCCTATCATAGGATAATCAATTCCAGCATACTTACCTGTATGTCCAGTTACAATTGATATGCCCAATTTTTTACACTCCTTATGAATACCTAACCATAAGTTTGTAAATTCATCTTTTGTCATGGATTGCGGGAGATTAAGATCAATAGCTAAATATTTTGGTGCTACACCAGAATTAGAAACATCACTTGCAAGTATGTGAACAGCAAACCATGCGCTTCTATCCCAACCGTATTCAGGAACTACAAAAACTGGATCACTCTTTATAATTAAGACCTCTTTTTCATTTAATTCAACAACACCAAAATCTACACCATGTTTTGGCTTAACAATAACTTTTGAATCATAAGCACCTAAATTTGGATAAATTATACTATCAAATATATCTGGGGGGAGCTTCCCAAGCCTAGGCAATTCACTCATCTTATTCACCTCAAATTAAGTGCTATAGTAATAATTTTATTAGCAACATCCACAGCATCCTTACCAAATATTTTTATAATAGGTTCTTTACCCCAATCTCCAGGATCATAAATAACATCAGGCACTTTTCCAACTCTCTTAATAGCCTCTTCAACTCCCCATGGTATAGTCCCGCCTTCTTTAGACTTTATTTCAGGAGGTTCTTCTCTCCTATCATAAAAGGAAATAGTAAAACCAAGATTCTTAATAATTTCCAAGATCTCATTAGAAAATCTAATATCAGCAGCAGCTCTAATATTCTTATCATACTCCATAGCTTTAAGCACAGCTCTTGCAACATGAGATGATGCTCCAAAACTAGGTGCTCCAGATGCTTTAACTTTATTACCAATCCTTACGATCCTTCCTGGAATTCCAGCAACATCATCTACACTTTTTGCATATGGGTATGGTAAAGCCATTACTAAGTTCATTTGAACTTCTGGTATTAAAGACGCTACTTCTGTATGGGATTCAAGCATTTCAACAGCTTTTTTCAATTGTTCAATTACATGGTATTTTTCTGCTGGAATATACAACCATGCTGTTGGATTTATAGGTCCATGGCCTTTACCTATTGATAATCCATACAATATTGCATTAGTAATGAAACGTTTAGCTGTTTCAACAGAACTAATTATATCTTTTCCTTTTGCTAATTCAGCTGTAATCGCAGCAGAAAAACTACATCCAGTCCCATGCGTATTTTTTGTAAAGATTTTGGGACTTTTAAATTCTTTAAATGTTCCATTATAATATAATACATCAATGCTTTCATCTAAATTTAAATGTCCACCTTTTACTACTGATGCTTTAGCACCATACTCATTTACAATCATTTTTGCTGCAACTTTTGCGTCATCAATATTTTTTATTGAAATACCAGTTAATCTTTCAGCCTCGGGTATGTTAGGTGTAATTACGGTAGCTAATGGTATTAATTCTTTAATAAGTGTACTAATAGCATCATCTCTTAACAACTGAGCACCACTTTTTGCTATCATTACAGGATCAACTACTAGAGGGAATCCATAACGTTTAACTGATTTAGCTACGACTGATATAATATGCGTACTACTGAGCATTCCAGTTTTTGCTGCATCAATACCCATATCTTGCATTATAGCATCAATTTGTTTTTCAATTATTTCTGTATTAATTTCTTGTATGCCTATTACTGAATATGTGTTTTGTGCTGTGATAGCAGTAATTGCTGAGGTGCCATGAACACCTAATGCTGCAAATGTTTTTAAATCTGCTTGAATGCCTGCGCCTCCACCAGAATCACTACCAGCAATTGTTAATGCAACTGGTATTTTATATGTATTAATATTTCATCACCTCCTATAACTAAACATATGTACCAATCATATTTTCTTAGAACATGTTTATAAACATGTTGGAACAATATAATATAGGTGAGTTTATGCGCCCACCGTGCGAATATGTCGGAAAGACTTATTTGCCTCAACTTAGAGCACGTATTGTGCGTAATTTAGTAGAAAAATATAACTGGAGTATTAATGAGGCTGCAAAAAAACTTGAAATATCTGTTACAGCAGCGTCAAAATATAAAAGAATTATTGAAGAGGGAACTAATATTTCAATAGATCTACTTGAGCGGTTATCAAATACACTTGCAGAAGGAATAGCTAATAATAGATTAAGTCCAGAAGCCTTCGTTGAGCAGGTTTGTTCTCATTGTATGATAATGAGAGTTGAAGGTGATGTATGCAGAATACATAGGAATGCTTTACCAGATCTTATTGGATGTAATGCATGTCATAGAGCATTTGTAAATCTTGGTGGTGGATCAACAGAAAGAATGGAAATACTTAATGAACTTGTTAGAGCATTATCAATATTATCCATGTACCCTAGATTTGATCGATTAATACCTGAAGTACGAACAAATATTGTAATGTGTGTAAATGATCCTAAAGATTCAAGTGATGTGGCAGCCTTCCCAGGAAGAATAACTGTTATGAAAGGACGTGCTGCTGCAGTAGCAAAACCTGAATTTAATGCATCAAGGCACATGTCAATGATTCTATTATCAGCCAGGACAATAAATCCTGAATTGAGAGCAGTTTCTTGTATAAGATATGATAAGGTTGTGAATCTTGCTATCCAACAAGCAGGTTTACAATATGTCATAATGGATAGGACAAAGTATAATGATATAGAAAGCTTTATAAAATCACTTCATCATCTTGAAGATTGTTTAATAGATCCCGGTAGTTCTGGGATAGAGCCAGTCGTATACATATTTGGTAAAAATGCAATTAATGTAGTTGAAAAAATTTTAAGAATAGCCAATAAAATTGACAAAATAGAATCATATCAAGCAAGTTAATGAAAATAAGATAGAATAATTTATTTATAAGTAAGTATATTATATAATTGTATATGGCAAGAAAATACAATTATGAAAAAATGTTAGAAGATTTTCTAGATTATACAATTAAAGAACACGTATTACAATTTAATTATATTGATGTTAAGTCAAAATTAAATGTTAGCATAAGTACAGCTTACAAAATTATAGATATAATAATATTAAATGGTTTAGGTACGCGTAAATATGGTAGTGTCAGAATTAACGTAGATAATGTTATGAACTGGTTACTCCAAAGAAAAACAAACATAAAAAAATAAAAATCTTCATTAATCATTGATTTATACCTTCAGGAAAGATTTACTATTTTATTCAAGAATTTATTGTGGAATATTTAAGCTTTCCAAAAACTTTACGCTACATGTTCAAGTTATGCAACACGGCATATCTTTTGATTATTTTGCGAATCATAATAAGAGCGATTTCTACTAGCTACATTTAGATATATGCATTAAAGTATTAAGACATTTTCATATATAATTTCTCTGATAAAAATATATTATTTAGCATAGTAAGATAAGTTGGTTGCGATGCCTTTAATAGGTATTGAACAGGGTAAAGTGGATTTGGATACGTTAGCTAGTATACTTGAAAAATTAGGATTAACCCCTATGGAATATATGGAACTTGAGATTAAAACTAAAAAGGGTTGGATTAGATTCCTTGTCGCTGACGTATTAGGTTTTACTGATGGTGTGGCATCAAAATTATCAACGCGTTTTAATTGTATTGCATTTGAAGGGGGCAGTCATTTGAGGTTCGGTGAGCCCAGCGCAGGTATTTGGGAAGACGCAATTAAAGTTGTTTTTCCTGATGGTGACACTGAACTGATACGTATAGTATTAAATGATAATTTTCTTAATTTAAAATTAGCTAGTGAATATGTAAAAGGATTAAAATCGTACTTCTATATTAAAGGTGTAGTGTTTGAACTGCCTCTCTCTAAAGAGTCTTTACATCAAATATATTCAATGGGGAGTGAGGCAATAGATAAATTGCATAGAGCAATCTCAGCTTATGGATACTCAAAGATACTTTCTGAAGAAGCATTAAAACCTGAGACAAAAAAAGAAGAAAAAAAGGATGAAACAAGTAAAAAAGAAGAGGGATCAAAAGAAAAAAATAAAAATAACAAAAATTAATTGTTTGTGAATTTATTGGAGGGCATGTAATGAAAATTGTAATATGTCATAAATTAAATCGTACATTAACAGAAAAATTAGTATCAAGATTAAAAAATTATCAGCTAATAATCGCAAACGATTATAACGAAGCTATTAAATATATAAGTGATGCTGATGTTATTATAGGAGCCACAATACCTGGTAATATAATTAAGGAAGCAAAAAAGTTAAAACTTATTCATACTATTACTGCTGGAGTAGATAAAGTTGATTTAAACGCTGTTAGAGAGGTAAATGTTCCTCTTTGTAATACACGTGGTGCTTATAGTATACCAGTCGCTGAGCATGCTATAGCTCTTATGATGATATGGGAACTAAAGCTTTTTAAACAGTTTGAGTACGTGAAATCTGGAAAATGGAGCGCTGTTTTTCATGGAGAACTAACAGGTAAAGTCCTCGGAATAATAGGTTATGGTGATATAGGTCATGAAATAGCTAAAAGAGGAAAAGGATTAGGCATGCGCACCTTAGCGATTAAAAAATCTATAAACAACCAAAAGGATGAATATCTTGATTTTCTTGGATCAATAAAAGATCTAGATTTTGTTCTTAAAGAATCTGATTATATAATAATAGCTCTCCCTCTTACTCGCGAAACATATCATATGATAGGTGAAAGAGAATTAGGAATGATGAAAAAGAATGCAGTATTAGTTAATATTTCCAGAGGCGCTGTTGTGGATGAAACAGCCTTAATAAAAGCACTAAAAGAAAAATGGATAGCTGGAGCACTTCTAGACGTACTTGAAAAAGAACCACCAGACCCAACAAATCCTCTCCTCACGATGGATAATGTTATAATAACTCCTCACACATCAGGTATTACTGAAAATGCTTTCGAGAGAGTGGTTGATATTATCGCAGAGAATTTAAAAAGATTAGAAAACGGTGAAAAGCTAGTTAATCAAGTTGATCTCAATAAAGAATACTAATATACAATTCTCTAGGAAATATTTTTAAGATCATTCTCTTTTTTAAACAATTTTCAGAATTACTTCCATTCTTATAAGATCTACTTTAATCAAAAATCTTATTCTCACAAGTATGAGATAGCTCATTTATAAAATAAATGTAAATATGAATTTTATGTGAGAGTATATGTTATTGCGTGTGGATGTTGTTTTGCGTAATGCAAAGTTAAGGTTTTTTCTCAAACATAATAAAGACATCCATAAGCGTTTTTCCAACTTCTAGAAATCGTGTTTTTAGTATTTCTGGTTGAGCTAATACAGATTCACCAGTTTTCAAATTGTCACTTACAACTAATACTCCACCTGCCTTAAAGCCTCTTAATCGAGCAATGGTAAATAATGTAGCGCACTCCATTTCTACTGATAAAATATTCCTGTGTGACCATATTTCTACAAACTGGGGATTTTCTGCATAAAATGCATCAGAGCTGAAAACACCACCTAGATAAACTTTAGGAAGTACAGATTTTAATTTTTTATAAATTTCATAAGTAAGTTCAATATCTGGTGAAGCAGGGTAACAATTTTCAGTCCCTATATACATCCCAATAGTACCACCTATAGGGTGCGCAGCACCATCAGCAACTATCACATCCCCAACTTTTATTTCTTCTTTAAATGCGCCCGTAGTGCCTAATCTTACCATTCTCTCTGCACCTAACATTCTTAATTCTTCAAATACAGCTGCAGACGATGCGCTGCCTATTCCATGTGTAGCAACAGTAATTGGTACATCCTGATATAACCCAGTATACGTAATGAATCCTCTATTTTCATTAACAAGTTTAGGATTCTTAAGTAGATCTGAGAGAAGCTTTGCACGTCCAGGATCGCCTACAACTATTACATTTTTAGCTATATCATCCTTACTTGCAAGTATATGAACTGGCTTCATATTTCACACCAAATTTCCTTTAATTTTAAATTTATATAACTCTTTACTTAAATCAAACATGATGAGTATTCTTGACATTGCAATGAATTCGGCAAGAAAGCCCAGAACTTTAGCTCTGAGATGAAATGCTAATAAACTTAATATAGGAAACTATATTTCTTAAAAGTTCTCAGCTTTTAGCGTGGAAAGCATCAAATAACTAAGCTGGAATCTAGTAAATGATCGTGAATAATAGATCAAAAATCTAAGAAGAACATAAAAATAGAATAAAACATTTAGTTCATATGTAAAGGTGAAGTTTGTCATTTATTTATCATATGATGTGAGGATTAAGATAATAAAGTTTTTAAATTTAAACCTAATTTATAGGTTATGGCATATTTAAATATGATGTTTAAAGTTTTGTTAATAGTTGCATCGTTGGTTTATATAGTAACTGACTTATTTTTTATCATCACAAATACTATTCCATCAAATTTCATTTTAATTGAGAACTTTATTTATGCACTAGCTTACTTCCTCTTGTTCTTAGGATTAATAAAGAGTGATAAAAGAAATTTAATTGTATTGTTAACCCTCATAATTGTCTCATTTAATGCTGGTAGGGTATCTGAGTCAATAATAGATTCTTTAGGAAGAATACCTCCTCTAGCATTATCACATGTTCCATTGTTCGTGGGGCTTATAATTCTTATGATAATTGCATTTCTAAATAAAGAATAATTATTCAACCTTTACTGTAATTGAGTATGGTGGATTTTTATTGTCTTCTTTACGGATTTTTATTAATGTTTTTATTGAAATGCCAAAATGTTCTTCGATCAGCTTTTTTCCATTATACATTTCTTTTTCAACTATACATGCAATATCAATAATCTTTACGTTATGTTTTAATAATGTTTCTATTATTGCCATAAGGGTATCTCCTGTTGAAATTGTATCATCTATAATTAATACACGATCACCTTTGTTTATACCATAAATGTAGTATGTGCCTTTTTCGTATTCTGAAGAGTATGTTACCTTATCAAGAAGATAATCATTTGTGTGAAAGGATCGCTTTCTTATTATAGCTAATGGTTTTCCTTTCATTTGTGCTACAAGAGATCCAATTGATAATCCTAGAGTTTCGGGAACAACAACTTTATCTATATTATTAGATGTGATGTTGTTTATCTTATCGGCAATCCAAGCAATAATTTTTGGGCTCAGAGGAGGTATATTTTTTGTGATGGGGTTAACCATGAGTTCGTAAAAATTTCTTGAATTGTTTTTAATCCGTTTTCTTTTAACAATTTTTGCTTTTTCAAAATATGTGATAATTTCATTAATTATTTCAGTATCGTATTTTTTCTTAATTTTTTCGGTTCCGTCAAGTTCTCTAAAGAAGCATGAAATATTTCCAGTATGACATGCAGGACCTAATGGTTCAACTAGATATGTTATTGTATCATTATCACAATCAACTTCTATTCTTACAACTTTTTGATAATTACCTGATGTTTCTCCTTTAAGCCAAAGTATGCCTCTAGATCTGCTCCAATAATGTGCAAAGCCGGTTTCTAAGGTTTTGTGTAATGCTTCTTTATTAACATAGGCTACCATGAGTACTTTTCTTGTGATAAAATCTTGCACTACAACTGGTAAAAGGCCGTTTCCCTTTTCAAAATCTAGATCATCTATACTTATTTTTTCTTTTAAAGTCATTTTATTCACCAAGGATATCTTACATTAACTCCTTTTTTCAAGAGGAAACGTTTTACATCACTTATAGTGTATTCTTCATAATGAAATATTGAAGCGGCTAAAGCAGCATCTGCATGACCAATGGTTAGTACTTCATAGATATGTTCTGGCGAACCTCCACCACCGCTGGCAATAACTGGTATATTAACGTTTGATGCAACTAAGGAAGTTAATTGTAAATCGTAACCTAATTTAGTACCGTCTCTATCTATAGATGTAAGGAGAATTTCTCCAGCACCGAGTTTTTCTGCTTGTAAAGCCCATTCTACTACATCAAGTCCACGCGGATTTTTTCCACTGTGAGTATATACTTCGAATCCTGATGCTGTTTTATTAGATCGTTTTGCATCTATAGCTACTACTACACATTGACTACCATATTGCCTTGCAAGTTTTGTAATAATTTCAGGATTTTCTACTGCAATAGTGTTTATAGAAATTTTATCTGCACCATTTCTTAATATTATATGCGCATCTTCTATAGTTCTTATCCCTCCTCCAACTGTAAAGGGTATATCAAGTATTTCTGCTACATTTTTAACAACATTTATGAGAGTTTTTCTTTTTTCTATCGTTGCAGTTATGTCGAGAAAAACTAATTCGTCGGCTCCATCATTTCTATATTTTAATGCCATTTCAACTGGATTACCTATATCTCTTAAATCACCAAAGTGTCGACCTTTTACAACTCTGCCATTATCTACATCAAGACATGGAATTATTCTTTTTGTCACACCCATTAGAAATCACCTCTAATATATCATCAATGTTTAATAATCCTTCATAAAATGCACGTCCAAGTATGATGCCTTTAATCCCAAGATTTTTGAGAATAGTTAAATCATTAATTGATGAAATTCCACCCGCCACATACATGCTTTCTAAATATTTTCTTTTAAGATTTTTAATAACATTATCATTAAAACCGCTTAATGTGCCATCTCTTGATACATTAGTTGAAAGAAATAATCTAAATCCTTGAGAATATAAATTATTGAGAGCTGTAACAAGATCTAATTGCAGTTTTTCTCTCCAACCATTAATAACTATTTTCCCATTCAGATGATCTAGCGCTACTACTATACGATCCGTTCCATAACTTAATAGTTCAAATGCATTTATACGTCCAGTTAAAAGGCCAGTTCCTATAATAACTCGTTTGGCACCTATTTCAAATATTTTTTTAATTTTTTCCATGCTACGTAGACCACCGCCCACTTGAATTGGTATATTGATTTGCTTTACAAGTTGTGATATTACATCTAAATTATTTCCTAACCCTAGTGTAGCATCTAAATCTATTACATGCAATCCATTAATTTTCTTTTTTTGTAATTCAAGAGCAGTTTGTATGGGATCATTACTATAGATAATCATTTTATCAGGTTTTCCACCAATTAACCTTACAATTTTACCTTTCATTAAATCTATTGATATCCATATTTCCAAGATTATTCACCTCTTTACATTTTTAACAAAATTCTTTAAGATAATTTGACCAGCATTACCAGATTTTTCAGGATGAAATTGAGTGCCAAAAATATTCTCATGCTCTATAACTGAAGGAAAAACTACTCCATATGTTGTCACACCTTTTACGATTGAAGCATCAATGGGTTTAGGATAATATGAGTGTGCAAAGTATGCCCAAATTTTATCATTAATATCATTAAGTAATTCACTTTTTCTCTGAGGAACAACTAAATTCCATCCCATATGTGGAATTTTTATGTTGTTAGGAAATCTTACTACTTCACCTTTAAACAAGCTAAGGCCCTCTCCTTTTCCCTCTTCGCTTTTTTCGAACAATAGTTGAAGCCCTAAGCATATACCAAGTAGTGGAACTCCATTATAAATGGCATTTATAATTTTTTCTTTAAAATTTAATATTGTGCTGCTTGCGGATGAAAAGTTACCTACTCCAGGTAGAATTATTGCAGAGTATTTGCTTAAATCAACATTATTCACTATAATGTCTGCATCAATATTAATTTTTTTGAATGCGGCTATCAAACTAAACATATTACTTGCTCCATAATCTATAATAGCGAATCGCATTCTACATCATCCCTTTAGAACTAGGTTGATCATGTCTTCTTGGATCAATTGACCATGAGTCTCTTAATGCTAATGCAAGTGCTTTAAAGGCAGCTTCGACTTTATGATGATTATTTATACCTTTAATTATAGAAACATGAATCGTTGCCTGTAATGAGTCACTAAGTGATCTTATAAAATGAATTAAATCTTCTGATGCTATATCTTCTATGTTGTTACTAGTGAGTTTAAGATCTATGTCAGAATATGGGCGCATGACAAGATCCACGCTAGCTAAAGCTAAAGCATCATCCATTGGTACTATAGCAAATCCGAATCTTTTAATACCACTTCTATTGTTTAATGCTTTCTTTAATGCATCCCCAAGTGTTAGTGCAGTATCTTCTACTATATGGTGAACTAAATCACCGCGAGCACTAATTTCTATATCAATAAGACTATGCGTGGCTAATGTTTTAATCATATGATCAAGAAACTTTATACCAGTTTCTGTTTTACATTTCCCAGTGCCATCTATATTTACACTTACTTTGATTTGTGTTTCATTTGTTATTCTTTCACTTGATCCTATTCTCATGATAACCCCCCATTATAACATGAAGTGCTTTTACTAAACCTCTAACTGATTGGGCAATAATATCAGCATTAAGACGTATAAAGAATTCTTCAATGATATTTTGATTTTCTTTAGTTCCTGTTATACCAGCAAATAATATTTTTGGATTTTCTTGTCTTGCATTATTAACCATTAATATATCCTCCGTTGAATCACCAACATATAACGTTAAATTAGTTCCCTTACTCATCTTTATGAGAGATGATGATGCGGGTTTTTTCATGAGTTTAGCAATGTTTCTATCAATTCTTATTAAATCTTCAATGAAAATTGATGAAGTAAGATTGAAGTATTTTAATAAAGAGGCTAAAACGTACTCAATTGAAATTTTAGAACGTCCAGTCAGTAATAGGAATTGTTTATTTTTGATCATTAATTGTAAAGTCTCTAAATCATTTGAATCAACAAGTATTATCTCATGCTTAATTAGTCCATAAGTATCAATTAATGGTGGTGAATTATAAATTATTTTATAAAGATCCTTACCATAATAAATACTATCAAAAAGTTTAACGAGCATACTATTCTTCGGATCCATGGGATCTCCTAATATTATCATGAATTCATTCAATTCATTTAATGTATTATTAGATTTACAGAGTGATAATGCGTACTTCTTTATAGAATCTATTGGATCATCTCGAATTGCATTAACTAATTCTTTAAAATGTTCATGAAAATTATTAATCTGTTCGGATCCATTTAGCTTATGGGATTGTTTTTCTTGTTTAAGATCATTAATTACAGTCTTAGCTAAATCCTTAGTTAAATGTGCAAAAATTCCAAGACCAATTGTATATGTTAAATCCCAATCATTATTAAAGAGTCCTGTGAATCTTAGTTCATGTATTTCTTTATCGGTAACTATATTCTTATTACTGATTGATTTAAATATGTATTCTACTGTTTTTTTAACTGTTATATCATATGAGTTTCTAGTATCAATGAGTACACCATCACAATCAAAGATTATGTTGTCTATGTAATTTAGTTCATTGATCTTATTTTTATTTACATAGATATTCTCATTATTAATTCGAATTAATTGGTAATTATTATACAACACTTCTGATCACCTCTAGGAAACGATCATTCATATATCTTAAACCAACTGTTATTCTAAAGAAACTAGATTGACCAAGAACATTCTTAATGCGTTTTATTTTTATATTATTCTTAATTAATATAGAATCAAGTAATTCCGGATTTAGTGGTGAAGTAAAGAGTAAAAAGTTGGCATCAGATTTATATACATTAATGCCAATTTTAAGGAGTTCATTATATAATCGTTCTCTTTCACTTTTAAGTTCGTTAATTGCATTTTCTATAATGTGTTTATTTTGCAATAATTTTACGGCTACTTTCGCAGAAAAATTAGCTATAGGATATGGATATTGGGCAACTTTAAAAATTGGTTTAGCAATTTCTGGTGATGCTATCATATAACCTAATCGTAATCCTGCTAACCCATAAGCTTTAGAAAATGTTCTTAATACAATAAGATTTTCATATTTCTTAACTAAATCATATACTGAGAAGTTAGCAAAATCAACGTATGCTTCATCTATCACAACAAGACTTTTCACTTCTTCTACAATGCTTTTTACATCATCAAGTGGAAATTGATTACCTGTGGGATTATTAGGAGAACACAAGAATAATAATGATGCATTTCTAGATTTTTGAATAATCTCATGTAAATTTAAAGAGAAATCATTATTAAGTGGCACATCAATATATGTTCCTTCATGAAATATTGTTCTTAAACGATACCATGAAAATGTTGGTGATATTGATACTACAATATTTTTCCGCGCAAATATTGCTGTAAGTATATCAATAAGTTGATCGCTACCAAAACCAATCACGAAATATTCTTCATCTATATTAAAAAGCTTTGAAAGTGTTTCTAATAATTCTGAAAATTCCTCATCAGGATATGAGCGTATGTCAATTTCATTTAAAGCATCTAAAGCTATTTTCATGAGCACTTCATTATTAATGAAATAATTTTCATTACGATCTAAGTGAAGAATTGAACTACCATGAGATTCAGGCAATTCATAACTCTCAATTTCATTCAAATATTTTAATATGTTAGTGATCAACTTATTCTTCATCAAACTCACCCAAAGTGGTTTTCTTGACTTTGAGAGTAATCCACTCTATATTCAATTGATTTAAAATGATTAGGTAAACCTTCAGCATATGCTAAGGTCTTAATTACATTTATAGCCTTATTTAATGAATTATTTGAAGCTGAAACAAGTCTTATAAGCTTGATATAATCAAGCACTGTAAGTCCACCACGTATTTTTGCATAAGAATTTGTTGGTAAAACATGATTAACACCAGCATAGTAATCAGTTATTACGCTAGATGTTCCAATGATTATAACACCAGCATTATTAATACTCTTAGCTATTTCAGCACCATCCTTCATGATTATTTCTAAATGTTCGGGAGCAAACTGATTAACAAACTCTTGTAATACTGTTTTATCATCAGTAATAATAATGAAACCTCGTTCATTAAGCGCCTTATCTACAATTTCCTTTCTATCAATAGAATTTATTAAGCGGGATAACTCATTAACAACATTTTTAGCTAATTCAGTTGATGTTGTAATTAATCCACAAAGAGAATCCACACCATGCTCAGCCTGAGCTATAAGATCTAATGCAATCTCAGTTGGATTCGCATTATCATCAGCAACTATTAATAATTCTGTAGGTCCAGCAGGCATATCTATTGCAATATCATTAGATACAAGAAGTTTAGCAGCTGTAACATAAATATTACCAGGACCAACTATTTTATTAACAGGTTTAATACTTTCAGTTCCATAGGCCAAAGCAGCTATAGCTTGAGCACCACCAATTCTGTAAATCTCTGACACACCAATAATATCAGCTGCTACTAAGAAAAGTGGTGAAATCTTATTAGGTGGTGAAGTAACCACTATTCTTCGTACATTAACAATTGATGCTGGGGTAGCAGTCATTATAAGAGTGCTTGGATAACTAGCTTTACCCCCAGGTATATAACATCCAACACTTTCAAGTGGTTTAATAACCTGACTTATAATAATATCATTAAGCTTAATAGTAAACTCTAAATTTTTTACAGTCTCATTTTCAATATTCTTAATGTTTTCTACCAACGCTTTTATTGCGGATAATTCATTTTCATTTACATAATCATATGATTTAATGATCTCTTCTCGTGTAACCCTTATTTTATTCGGTTCAAGTGCTATACCGTCAAATTTTTTAGTGTACTCGATAATTGCACGATCACCATTTATTCTTACATCTTCGATTATTTTTCGAACTATATTTAATACATTAGTATCTATAGTATTTAACGATCTAACAGATTTTAAAATTTGAGGCAGGTTCTTTTGATTTAAATTAAAAATTTGCATTTTTTACTCACCATTTTCCTCCTTCGCTATGTCTTCAAGAGGCATAATTAATTGTGGTTCATGTACTACTAATCCCTGCGCCAACTTTCTTAATTTAGGTAATAATCTCATATAATCTGTCCTATCAATCACAGTATTCACTGCATACCAGCCAGGTTTCGATAAAGGGCTTACTGTTGGACCTTTTAGCGCAGGAAGAACCTGTAACAATTCTTTAAGGTTCTCCTCTCTCACATTAACAAATATATGAAACTTTTTTCCACTCTCTATTACACCCCTGAAAAGGGCAACAATATCATAAATTTTCTCTCTTTTATTTAAATCATTGAGTGAAGATTTATTAGCAATCAATATTGCAGATGAACGTAGTACTACATCGAGTGGTTTTAAACCATTTTGTTCTAATGTTGTTCCTGTTTCTGATATATCAACAATAGCATCAGCTTCATCTGGAGGTTTAGCCTCAGTAGCTCCAAATGATAAATAGATATGCACAAAACTATTCTCACCAACCTTCCACCATGGTGTTATCACAGTAGGATTATTAGTACCATAAAATTCCTTATATTTAGGAAGATTGCTAACATATCTAGAGACTAATGAGGGGTATTCAGTCGATATTCTGAGAATCTTACCCGAAGAATAATGTAACTCTATTAGCTCATTAAGAGAATTCACATTAACTGTCTTAGGTACGGCAACTACTAAATTTACATTACCATATTCTAAGTCTAATAATATTTTTACATCAGCATTAGTCTCTAAAACCCAATCTAGACCTGTTATGCCTAAATCATAGAGACCCTCTGAAACATAAATAGGTATCTCCTGAGGCCTTAAAATTTTTAATTGTAATTCTGGATCATTAGTCGTAGGTCGATAACTCCGCTCACGCCCATATATCTTAATCATCGCTTTTTCAAGAAAATCATATGTAGCCTTCTCCAGAGATCCTTTCGGTATTGCAAAACGTAGTCTAGCCAAGACAACCACCCACAGAAATATCATTAAGTTTAAAAACTAGGTCATTAAAGAATACTCTTACAATATTTATAGCATTGTTAGTATTACATATGAAGGCAATACACTCCTGTGAATGCCACCACCCATTTCCTGCACCAGCATAGCACTATTTAAAATACCAATATAAACTTAACCAGTCATTAGTACTTTTAGCTTTATATAAAGAAAAAAATTAAGACTGCGTAACTTGTGATGATAACCAAGAAAATGTTTTTACCACCAAATCCCATGGTGTTAAAATTCCACTAAAATCATCAGTAACTAAACAATGTGCCTCGCTTTCAAGAAGAGTATTAACAGCCGTGTCAAAAGTGTTATTATGACTTATTATACCAGGTTTTTGAAGCATAGGTGTAAGAGATCGAATTGGCATAGCTAGAACTTCTTGCGGTTTATCTCTAAGTCTCTCGATCAATGGAAATGTTAATAATTTTCTTATAATACTTCTATCAGATAATATTAAATTAAACTTTTCAATAAAAAGTCTTCTAACTCGTTTATTTAACATAATTGATATTGCTTCTTTCAATGATGTTTCTGCACTGATTTTAATAAGTGGTTTAGATAATAAATCATAAACTCTAATATTTTTTAACTGATTTGTTATTCCAGTATACGCATAAAATTTTATAATATCAAGTAACCCAATAATGCTTATAGGTTTATTATTTTCAAGTACAAGAGAATAGCCCATATTTTTTTCTTGAAAATTCTTTATTAAATTAAACAGCGTTTCATTCATAGAAATTGTTAAAACACTCCAGGCTATATCAATAGCTCTAGTTTTGTAAAGAGCTGACCATATATTATTACCATGTTTATTTATGAGTGAAATAATATTGTAACCGGTTAACATGCCTTTAGCATAATTATTTTCGATTATTGCTATTGCATCAATATCACTAACTAAATATGGTACTGCATTTATTACTGGATCATTGGTATGGATAAAATAAAATGGTCGTGGAAAATTTTCTATTATTTGTGCTATAGGACTGTAGAGCATATTTTTCGTTTTTTTTTGTATTTTCGTGTTAATAAATTTTACTTGTTGATAGTATAAAAATTTTTAAGGTTATTATGGTATTTTTTCATATGTTTTTATTGGCTTTGTTGTTGATTTGTGTATGATTTTCCAAACGTTTCCAATTGCGGAGGTTAGGAGTGGTAATATCATTATAAAAAGTAATGTCGGATATCTTGCTTCTATTATAAAGCCTTGGTATGTTGTTTTGTAAATTCCGGCTGAGGTGATTATTATGAGGTAAATAATAAATGCTATGTCAATGGCTATTGAAATGATTGTGCCTAGTATGTTATTTTCTAAGAGACTTGTGAGTGCTGATAATACTGCTATTATGATTAAGTATGTCATGAATGATTGTGGTTCAAGGTTTATTGAGTATAGTAGTGAGTGTATCATTGGTATGCTGAATATGTAGGTTATTGCTATTACATATATGGCTATTTTTATTGCAGATATAGCAATTTTTTCAATATAGTCTGTGAGTTTCATAATGTATCACTCATGGTATTTGGATACTAAGCGTGTTTGTCTTTTTAAATCCATTAATTATTAATGTTATAATTACATTGTATGTTCCTGGTGTAATTGACTTTTGTATAAATACTGGGATCGAACCATGCACTATTGTATTAGCTGGTACATTGATAGTTGATTCACCATAGCCATAAGTTTTCATTTCTGTACCTTTAACTATATTCACTTGTACTTGTCCATTAATGGATTGTGGTAATCTGTTTGTAATGTTATATGATATCATCATTTTCATGTGTGTAAAATTATAATTTTCTATTTTATTGCTTATACTATAACTTATGTTAACTAATGGACCTATTTTTTTAATTGTTGTATTTCGTATTGTAATGCTCATTAACGGTTTTATGTAAAGTTCGAATTGCATACCAAAAATTAATGTAGTCTCATTCATTAATGCTGATTGTAACATGGTTTCATTAATATGCAATGTGATATTTCTCATTTGTTGTTGAGTACCAGGGGGTATCTCAATGCTTTGTGAGACAATTTCTGGTTTTGAATTATTCACACTCGCATTAAATGTGATTTTTAATGAAAGTGGATAAAGTCCATGATTCTTTAACATGAATCCTCCCATTATCAGATGTGTTCCATTAAATGAGATATTAGGTGCTTGTGTTGAAAGGAGTGTTTGCATATCCTCTGAAATTTTAAATGCTGAATAAGCAAAAGTAGCTAATATGATAATAGATATTAATGATGGTATGATAAAAAATGCTTTTAATGGTCCAATTAAACCTTTCTTGTTCATTAAGGTTTTCACCTATGTTTTACTTTCCTTCTGTTTCTCTTCTTTAAGTACCTCTTTAGGTATTGTAATGACCTCTGTTCCCTTTTCAACTTTTAATGTAACCATGCCTATGCCTTTTTCTATTTTAAAAGACTCTAATCCTCTTAATAACAAAATTGAGCCAACCCATGCCATGATGCCTAAGAATAATGCTTTTATTCCAGCTTCAAGTAATATGTTTATTGCACCTGTCATATCTGTTCCAGTTGAAATTGCATAACTTAAGTAGCTTTGATAAGCAAAGACAAACACAACTAATAGTAAGGCTATTCCAATTCCAATGAAAACGAAACCTATTATTCCAGCTTTTTCCATAATAATCATAAAACATTTCATTTTCATAGTATAAAAATATATCTGCTTAAATGCCATGTCGCACGGTTTTTTGACATGCCCCTCCCATGACCAGGTGTCTTCTGACTGGTTTAAATCACTGTTATGTTCATGGTGTGAATTTGTTTTTATAAAATATTATTAAATCCATTAATAAAACTTTTAGTGATTTATAAGAAGTTGCACAATTATTTAATTAAGTAATGTCGATTTCCTTTTATATTAGCTTTTATTATTTATTAATGATATGAGACCAGAAATATTAAGAAAACTTATACATATGTTATTCTCTCTTATTATGTATCTTCCTCTTTATATTGCATACATTGTTAATATTAATCCTATTCAGTTTTATGCTCTTATTATAGCTTTAGCAACATGGGTCTACGCATTGAAAGTAAAGGGGCCTCCTCCAGGTATTAATTTAGATGAGATAATGAGAAAATTATTAAAGGATACTGGTGAACAGTTTAAGATTATTGAAAAGGCTATAAATTCTGTAGAACAAATAATTAATGACATTGAACGTGAATATGAAAAAAGAGCGGGTTGGATAGGGCTCTTAGCAGGTGCAATAGGTATAAGTGTTTCTTACATTATATTTAACAATTTCTTTATAGTTGGAGTTTTAGCACTTACAGTTCTTGATGGTATCGCGGCTATAGTAGGAATCACGTTTGGTAAAAAAAGAATTCCATACTCACATGGAACAATAGAGGGAACATTGGCAGGTGCAATATCATATTTTCTTATCTTATTATTCATAATGAAACCAGGAAGCGCATTCATAGTTACACTTACAACTACAATAGCAGAACTTTATGGTATAGAAGATAATATTACAGTACCAATATCAGCGTCGGCAGTATTCTTCATATTATCATCTCTAAAAATTTCGATATAATTATCTATGAAGATCATGAATAT
>Ga0272445_1000034_pt1 | contig 132029 bp, 153 predicted proteins | sample YNPCB0031_FD_194404 | JGI IMG/M metagenome (GOLD analysis project Ga0272445, IMG submission 194404) | Hot spring sediment microbial communities from Yellowstone National Park, WY, United States - YNP-CB-003-1 | ecosystem: Environmental > Aquatic > Thermal springs > Hot (42-90C) > Sediment...
TGAGTCCTGTGAAGGGCCTTGAGGAGGTTGAGTTTAAGATTTCAAGCATTGAGCTTGAGGAAGCTGCGACAGCCCTAGGCAACGTACCCGGTTGGCTAACTCGGGTATTATAGAGCGTTAAGAAAGCTAAATCATAGAGCTATGAGGATAGTTATTGAGGAGGGTTTAGCTATAGTGTTCTCAGAGATAGAAAAGATTGTTAAGAAGTCGCGAGCTAGGTATGTGGCAATACTGAAGGCCATTGCTTCAGGGCATAGGGGGTGGGGAGATATGAAAGCATTTGTTGAGATGGGGACTGGATTAATACCAGATAGTAGGTTCAGTAATTTCCTAGAGGAACTCGTTAAGTACGGCTACGTTAAGAAGTTTAATGGAGAACACACCATAGAAGATCCTATAGCTAGATATGCGATCCTAAACAAACTATGACTCACGCGCCGAAAATGGTTGATCTTCTATAGGATTAATTCAGCGTTCTTTTCTGCTTTCGGAAGGCCTAGATTAGTGATAGGAGTATTGAAGCGATAGCCAGTGGGTAAGCGTATTTTAGCAGGAACGTCACGGCTTGTTCGGGCTTGTATCTTGGGAGGGTAGAGTCCACCACTACGATGATCGAGAATACTAGTATGGTTTTCAGGTAGATGGTTAGGGCTGAAGCCGCCCAATTCAGCGGGTCCGCGGGCCACACGCCACCCAGGAATAACGTAGCATATATCATCGGTATCACGATCCTCTCAGCGAACTTCAGGAAGAAGCCTAACGCAAGCCTGGGTCCCCCGAGCTCCGTGAAAACACCCCAGTATATCTCGGACTCCGCCTCCGCAGTATCGAAGGGCTTGACCATGAGGACCGCGAGCATCCCTATAAAGCCTGAAATTGACGCAAGAGCCATCGCTAACGCCTCAGATAAGCCCGCCGACCAGAGGCTTGCGGCGTTTAAGGATGTGAGATAGATACTGAACTCCCCGCCCAACCTTGACGAGATTATTAGGGGAACGAGGATTGAGGTAGCGAACAAAGGCTCTGAAACGACTAGGATGGCGAGAAATCTTGCAGCCCCTATCGTGGTGTAGGGATTCGGGTGGGCGACGGCTAGATAAGCTATCGTGAATGGAACTATCAACAGGAAGTAGAGTACGGCGATAGCGTCGTACCTAGCGTGAATAGGGCTGTAAGCCACAGGTAACGCTAGCTGAGCCACGACCAATAACCCAATACCCACGCTTACAGCTATTAAGGGGCTCTGCACCAGGGAGTACTTGTTAACCATGTCTCTCTTCGCCACCAGTTTTAGTAGATCGGCTAGTGGCTGAAGGACCCCCGCAGGCCCGGCGTAAACAGGGCCCTTCCTAAACTGGATCCTTGCGGAGAGCTTCCTAGCAAGCCACTGGGTAAGTATTATGAGCAGTATCGTGAAGATAAGGCCGGGATACACCAGGGTTTGAATGAGGAGATCTAAGGCGTTCGCCACTTGCCTCACCACCCTAACGTGAAAGATATTGCTACTAGGAGTGAGAGGAGAATGAGTGCGAGCAAATACCAGCTACTAATCGCTCCCGCGAAGGATTCGAGCCTGGAGACCCGAGCACTCCCAAGAGATCTCATGAGAATATCTTTAAGAATCCTAATCGCTGAGAGTCTTGAAGGCTCCTCAACAGTGAAACCCCCCATCACGACCAGCCGCGAAACCTCGTCTCTTTGAACAGGCGTTCTCGCAGCCGCAAGCTTCTGGAATAAAACGTAAAAGACTAGGTAGACAACGGACCCAGCGAGAAGGCCGAGCCCCGCATATATTAAGGTGAAGTCGTACACGTCCATGCAAACCACCTACTCAAAGATCTTGGAGATCTCCTTCTCAAACACCTCCGAAACAATCCTTCTCACCTCCTGGTCTTTAAGGGTTGTTGCGTTAATCCAGTGAACGTAGAAGAATTTCTTGTCCTCATCCACATCCACGACTACAGTGCCTGGAGTGTTCGTTATGGAGTTAGCTATTGAGACGATTGAGTACTCGCTACTAACCTCGTAAGGTATTCTGACTATCGCGGGCTTATAGCTTGCTCCCGGCTTAAGAATGAGCTTTACGACACCCCAGTGGGCCTGAGCCTCAATGATGGTGAAGTATTTCAGTAAGTAGCCCACCGCCCTCGAAAACCTCGTGATAGAGAGCTTACCGGGATCTCTTACGAGGTCGGTAGCAAGTAGTAATGCTACTCCAAGCCCCGCTATCAAAGCGATCATCACTTCTAAGACCCCGTAAGAACCCGTGTAAATCAAGTATATCAGGGCTAGTATGAGAGTGAATACAGCGATCGAGGCTCTACCCATCATCACTCACCTCCCTGAGTCTCGTGGACATCAGTGAGCCGTACTCCGTCACAATCTTATAGGAGATAGATGCTAACAGAATGAATACTGCTAAACCGATGACGATGGCTGTGACTATGAGTACCTGTGGAACAGGATCAACACTCCTAGTTGAGAATAGGGAGACCTCGTGGGCTTGGGGGAATGCAGGATTCTCCAAGCTTCCGCCAGGATAGACGGGCGGGCTACTCGAGGATAACGTGTAACCCAAGTATACTAGGAGGACGTAAATAGCGTCGCCAAGTATCGTGAATAGTGCCATCTTCTTAACTAGATGCGGTCTAGAAGCAATCCCGTAGATCGAGAACCCTATCGTCAGCGAGATCATCAAACCTATATAGTACCACAAGACCTCCTCGATCACCCACCAACACCTCCTTTCTCGAACTCGATGGTTAAGTAGTATAAGGCTATGGTGAAGCCCGTGAGAACAGCTAGGTACTCAGCTATGTTATAGATTATTAAAGAGCCCGACAAGAGCATCTTGAAGAGAGGAGTGTCTATTAAGGCGGGGTAGCTGAAGCCTGACCCAGGCTTGCCTAGGTTCTGGAATAGGTAAGCGTTAACGGATAGAGCGTTAGAGTATAGTATTGGTAGGAGACCTGCTAAACCTATGATCGACACTCCGAGCGCTCTCAGCAAGAGGAACCTCTCACTCCTGAAGCCGTGCGTGCCTAGACGTTGGCTTGAGAAAGCGAGCATGATGATTAACGGAGCGACAACGAAGACTGAACCGCCCTGGAACCCGCCGCCAGGGGTTACGTGCCCGTGGATAGCTACCGACAAACTCACGATGATGATGACGGGTGCCAGTACTCTGGAGACTAACCTAACGATGGGCGTGGACGGGTAGTAAAAGATGTTTCTTAGCTCCGTCTTGGAGATCAGCGAGAGTGACGCGATTATAGCTAGGAAGAGAACGCTTGTCTCGAAAAACGTGTCAAAGCCTCTCTGATCCCATATTACGGCTGTGACTACCTCGAAACTCATTGAAGTGTATGTAGAGGTTTTATCCGGGATTATCGTGAGGTATGTGCGTGCTAAGCTCGTAAGCTCTCTCACAGGATTAAGCAACCCTAGAGAGTATGTTAGGGCGAAGAGTCCGAGCCCTATTGCGAACGGGATTAATACTTCAGCCCTCCTCATACCTCTCACCCCTAGATAACACGTAAAGGAGGATGGCTGTGTTTAAGCCTAGCCCTATAGCGACGTAGGCTATGAGCAGGTCCGGTGCCAGGAAGACCGCTAGCACGAGAGCGTAGAAAACGGATTCGACGCCCGCAAGCACCACCGATCTCGCAACGTCCTTCTCGTAGATAACCATCACCGTCGATACTAGCGCGAGAGTCGCCGCTAAAGCTGATAGGATGAGTAGCATCAATTACTGCCACCCCCTTCTAAGTCCTCCCTCAACCTATCTGCGATAACGGCAGGCTCAACCTCTCTTGATCTGTAGACGCTTCTCGCAAGGATGTGGGATCCTGCTGGGACGCCTAACGCGATTATAGCGGCCGTGATGAGGGAGACTCCAGAGAATACGGCTTTAAACCAAAGATCAACGTCAAGCCCCATCACGGCTAGAGCAACCCCTAGCAAGGGGTAGAAGCCCCCTCCAATAGCGCCTACAGTAGCCGCATGTAGTCGTGTGTAAAAATCTTTAAACTTAAAGAAACCAATAGACGCTATGATATCCATTACCCCGCCGATGAAGAGCAGGCCTATCCCTAAATAGAACAGTATGGTGTCTATCATTTAGACCGCCTCTTCTCCAAATACCTTGAAACGATGAGGTCTAGTAGGAAGATCCAGGAAGCTAGGGGGATAACCCCTATCAGGAGGTATGGCGTCCTGTAGTATAGGGCAACGAGAATCATTAGAACGATTAGATCCACAGTCAAGGCATCGATCGCGAGAACAGCGTCTCCGAGGTTTTTCGATGTGAAGACTCTTAACGAGTAAATAATCATCGCAAGCGTGAACAATCCTGCGAGAACGGGCGTGAAAGATAGTATTGTTTCGATTGAAACCATCACGGCTCACCCCCTACTCGAGCTCTCTTTCGTAATGACGCCTTGGGCGTAGGCACTAGTGAACAAGTCCTTAGTTACTGTGACCTTCCCAAGAGCTTCCTTTAACTTTAGAGGCTCCTTGAAAGTTGAGTCTTTGCTCGTAGTGAATAGCTCGTAACCTGTCGCGGTCGTCATCGTGAGAGCTCCCACAGGACAGTACTCAACACATAACCCGCAGAAAGTGCACTTGGAGTGATCTATTCTAGGAAATCTCTTCTTAGGGTTCTGAGGGTACTCGCCCTCAACCACAACCATGTCTATGCAGGCTGCGGGGCAGACCTGCTGACACATACTACATCCAACACACTTCAACATATCGAGCACGTGCGCCCCCCTAATACTCTCAGTCTTGAATGGCTGAGACTTCCTCGGCACAATCCTCGTGTAAGGTTTGCTCACGAGGTATTTAACTGATTTAATGAGTGTTGGGAGGACCATCCAGTCATCACCTGTCGAGATCCGGCGGGCATGGGTCGAGGGACGCGAGGATTACAGGGAAATCAGCAATAGTTACCTCTTCCTTAGAGATAAGGTAGTCAACCACTGTGGTGAGGAGAGGCATTGACATGCTTTTCAGCCTCACCCTATACGGTCTCCTACCACCCTGACTTATTATGTGGATCATGTACTCACCCCTGGCAGACTCAACTCTAGCAACTCCTTCCCCGGCAGGCGCTGAGAGACCTAGCTTAACCCTGAGAGGCTCGCCCGGCCTCAACTCCTCTATTGATTGCCTTATTATCGAGAGGGATTGCTGAATCTCCTTGAACCTCACGACACTCCTCTCATACGCGTCTCCCGCCAACCCTACCGGCACCTCAAACCTCACCTTGTCATAGTTTAGGTATGGAGCGTTAACCCTTAAATCATACTTGACGCCCGAGGCCCTGAGCACAGGGCCTGTCACGCCAAGGCTTAAAGCCTCCTCCCCAGACAATTTTCCAAGACCTCTCAACCTGGCCTTGAAGATACTGTTTCTAAGTAGGGCGTCTTCGACATCCCTAGCTTTCTCCTCCACGAAATTCACAACGCGTAATGTTTCCTCTTTGAAATTTTCTGGGAGTGCGTACCTAATGCCTCCTGGAACGCTGAGGTTGTGGTATATTCTATGCCCAGAGATCCTGGCAAACCATTTTAGAATCTCTTCCCTGGCCGCGACAGCCCAGTAAGCGGGTGTCCTTAACCCGACGCTCCCTCCTATGAAGTGGCTCCAGAATAGGTGAGACGCTACCCTACCCATTTCAGCCTGGATCATCCTAAGCCACTTAGCGTTCTCGGGAATTTCAGCTCTGTAAATATCCTCTACAGCCAGCGCGTACGCGATCTCCAGGTGGTCAGGATCTTCGACGCAGAACCTGTAGCTCATCGTGACGTTCATCTCCCAGGTTCTATTCTCCATCATCTTTTCAAAACCTCTGTGGAGGAATCCCGGGATTACCTCGGCTTTCACAACCCTATCGCCGTCTAGCCATAACTTGAACGCGATATTGCCTGGGGCGCCTGGGTGTTGCGGACCGAAATATAGGACTTGGTACTCCCTATCTCCCATACCTGTACCCCCCATACATTGTTTTAACCACGAATCCCGCGGTGTCAACGTCTTTCCTCAAAGGGGGAGGACCTTCCCAGTTGCCTTCCAGAATCCACTTCCTTAGTGAGGGGTGGTTTTTGAACTCGACCCCCATCATCTCGTAAACCTCTCTCTCGATGTAGAGGGCGAGAGGAAATATGTCGTGCACGCTGTCCACCAGGGGGTTTGACCTCGGAACAAATGTTTTAACCCATTTCTGCTCCCCGGTCTCAGGGTTTTCGAGTATGTAGTACAGCTCGATAACGCCCTTATCGGGGTAGTCTACCGTGTTGATGTTAATGAATAACTTGAAGTCTTGCTCCTTGAGCTCCCTTAAAACCTGTCTCAGCCGATCTCTCTCAACACTAACTTTGCATATCTTATGCTTATCGGAAACCTCGTAGCAATCAGGGTAGGATGGTGTGAATTGGTAGTTAATGGGTTCGCCGGCCTGTTTCGAAACCTTCTCTAAGTATTCCTTGAGCCACTGCCTCTCTAAATCCTCGTACCGAGCTATCTTCTCGAAAGCGTCGGGCTTTATCCTGGAGATATGTGTTTCAATTCTCGAGTTAGCGATCTTCTTCCTTAGATACTCTAGTAGGCTGAAGTAGTCGTCGGGCATCGGCATGCAGCCGGGCACCCACCCCTCAACCTCGACGAAATCGTCGAGTCTCTTGTAGGTCGCGTAGCTATCCCAGTACAACCCGCCGGTGGCGGTGCAGTTACAGCCTGCGGCGACGAACCTCGGCTCCGGGACCTGCCTATACATGTTCAGAAAGAGCTTAACTGTTTTCTTCGTTAAATAACCCATCCCGACGTAGAGGTCGCTCTGCCTCGGTGTTGGGGCGGGCATATACCCGTACCTCTCCCAGTCAAGCGGTGACATTACGAGGGGCGGGAACTCGACGGCCCCACAAGCTGAGCAATAGTGTATCATCCACACACTCCTGCTTCGAGCCCAGCTAACCAACTTATCCAGGATGCTCATACCTACACACCCCCACAGAACAAGATATTCTCGATTACCGAAAGATACTCGGGCCTCCCGGCTACTATGGAGTTCGATGCTGACGAGATGAAGGGATTGATTAAAAACCCGTAGACCACTCCTAAAAGGATTGTGAGGGCGGTGAGCGTTAGTAGGTAGGCTTTAAGAATTGTTGAGACTGGCTTGAAAGCCTCTCTAGGAGGCGCTAACACAGTCGCTGACACCGCTTTGAGGAAGGCTGCTAAGGCGAGTAAGGAGCCGGCGAGAGATGTGAAGAGTGCTAGGGGGATGGTCACGTCCATGCTTAAAGCATTGAAGAGATTCACGTAAACCCCTAGCTTAGCTATGAAGAAAATTGTTGGGGGCAGTCCTGTCACGGCTAGCGCGCCGATGATTAGGGATGCTTGAAGCGCTTTAGAAGCTCTAAGTGAGCCCTCGATCTTATCGAGTGAATCAGTACCGTATGCTCCCTTAACCCAGCCTGCCGTGAGGAATAGCAGCGGCTTCACCACTAAGTGGGCTAGGACATAAATTAACGCGACTTGAAGACCTGTGGGGCCGAGGGATAAGGCTATTGCGACATACCCGGAATCCATTACGACTGTGTAGGAGATCGTGCGTGTCAAGCTCTTAGAGTAGAGCGCTCCAACACCTCCCACAATAATGCTCGCGATACCGAGTATCCTTAAAGAGTATTCGAGAATCGGGTTTAGCCCGCCCAGCACTGTGTAGACTATTCTGGCTAGCGCGTAGTAAGCAACCCCTTCCGACGCCCCGGCAAGCAGTGAGGCAGCCACAGGTCCGGCGGACGAGTAGGCTGGCGGGAGCCAGAAGTGTAGTGGTGCGAGAGCTTCATCCACAACCAACCCCCAGAAGAGAAAGAGAACGAGGACTCGTAAAGCGTTGGTAGGGGTGGGTGAAACCCCCTTAAAGCATGTCGCGACCCCCTGCATCACCAACCCCATATGCCCTAGGTTAAGCGTGCCTGTCGCGAAATATATTAGAACAGCTCCCATGAAGAACACGAGTCCCCCAACACCGGCAACCATGGCGTAATCGAAAGCAGACTTGTAAGACTGTTTCGAACCGCCGAGCGCTACCAGCCCGTAAGTCGACAATAACGCTACCTCCATCATGACAAACATATTGAATAAATCACCTGTGTAAAGAACTCCGGTGAATCCTGCGACTAAGCCTATGTAGAGGGCTAGGTAGTACTCGTCAGCCCCTGAGTGGAAAACAGGTATTAAAGGGTAGAGGAATAGAGCAAGCCCCGTGACAATCACACCGAGAAAAGCGGAGAACTCGTCGACAACGTAGGTTATGCCGATAGGTGGCGGGAAACCCCCCAGCTCGTAATACACGATCCCCGAACTTCTGACAGTAAAATACGTTGAAACAGAGAGCGCGAAAGACAAAACAAGGTAGACGAGAGCGTAAACCCTCGCAAAAATTATCCTCGCCTTAGCAACCTTGAAAAACACCAACGTGAAAGCCCCGAAAATAAGCATATAAGGAGTCAGAGCCGGGAGCAAGCTCGAGTGACTCATCGGATTCACCGGGCCTAATATTCTAGTATTACTTAGTTATTTAAGCTTTACCCACCTAGCAAATCCTCTCAATAATTCACGCTCTTCTACGGAGGGTGAACCGTTAAGGACAGCCCTCTAGTTCTAAGATAGGTGTTTGAGTTGGTGCGGGCCCGCCGGGATTTGAACCCGGGTTCTCCGGCTCCGCAGGCCGGCGCCTTATCCTGGCTAGGCCACGGGCCCTATAATTTCGTTAGTATGAAGAGCTAAATATGTTTTCGTTTTGTGTTAGGGCTTTATGTTGTTTTTAATTTTTGTTGGTTGGGTGGTGGGGCTCCGGCCGGGATTTGAACCCGGGACCTCGGGGTCCACAGCCCCGCGCTCTCCCGGACTGAGCTACCGGAGCCACCATGTAGTATGGTTTTTGCTGGTTTTTAAGTTGTTTCTTCAGACCTCACACGGTTCTTCATCAATCGGTTCCGATGTTCTTCATCATTTCCTGTGTTTCTCTTGTTGCCGCTAATTTATTTGTTTTTGCTGGAATTATATGTGGGGGTCCTAGTCTTTTAAGTGGAGTGATTCGATATGTGTGGGGTGTTGTGTGGTGGGTGAGGAGGGGTTCAGGATCGTTGTTGAGTATCCTAGTGGTAGGGTTTTCAGCAGGATTCTCGAAATGATTTCCAGTATTGTGGATGAAGCTTTATTCACTTTCGGTAGTGACGGTCTTAGGATTAAAGCGCTTGACCCTGCTCAAGTCGCTTTAGTCAGTGTTTACGTCCCCTCATCTAGTTTCCTGACTTATAACGTGGTGGAGGAGACTTCGGTCGGCGTGAACTTAAGTAATTTGATGAGGACCCTGCCCAAACCTAAGAAATCGGATAAGGTTGTTCTCAGAGCTGGCGAGGATTTCTACGAGTTCCTCATCGAGTCCGTGACTGTGAGGAGGTATAGGTATAGGTCTATAGAGGTCCCCGTATCCGAGGTGCCTGAGATAAGCCTGGAGTTCAAGGTTAGGGGATCTGTCTACGCCTCAGCGTTTAAGACAGCGTTAAACGACTTGAGGGGTAGCGGTACCATAGTTTTCGAAGCCAGCGATAATCAAGTCTTAAAACTCTTAGCTCCCGAGATAGGGGGTGAGGTCAGCTTCTCAATAATGAGCGGCTCACTAATAGAGCTTGAGGTCGACGAGAGCTCTAAGAGTTCTTACGACGAGAGCTACATAATTAAAGTCCTGCCGCTATGTGAGGTTACGGACGCGGTGAAAATAGAGTTTAGCACCGATCAACCAATACGTCTTACCTTTAATTTACCCGGTGGTGAGGTAGTAGAATATTTAAGTGCTCCTAAAGCTTGAATAACAAATTTTTATACCTCACTTAACTAACTCATATTGGTGAGCTAACGTGGTTCAGGAAATAAGCGAGTTAGATAAGAAACTCTTGAACATCCTTCAAGAAAACGCGGACCTCACGTACTCGGAGATCGGTAAGATACTGGGTGTGAGCCCCTCCACCGTGTACATGCGTTTAAGGAAGCTGAAGGAGAGGGGACTCATAAAGAGGATAGTTGCTGAGGTAGCGCCTGAGTTAGTAGGTCTTAATCTAAGAGCTCTCGTATTTCTCTCAATAGACGTTAGGAAGTACTCAGACATAGCTAGTAAGCTGGCTAACATACCCAACGTTAAGGCAATCTATGACGTGACGGGTGAGTGGACTCTCGTAGCCGAGGTATACGTTAAAGATCATAAAGAACTCTCCGACCTACTGGACGTGATAGGGACTCTCGAAGGGGTTCAGAGAACCTCCACAGCCGTGGTGTTGAGGGTTATTAAAGAAGATAGGAAGGTACTCATAACGTGAAGCCAATATACGCTTACGGATACTTCATAGTCTTACCGACCGGGGACTTCCACCAGATAATCATCTACGAGTACATAGATACTGAGGAGGAGTTCGCTAGAGCGCTAGAGACGAGGCCTGACGTAGAGCTAGAGAACATGAAGAATAACATGCAGTCATTCCTCGATGAGGAGGTTGTGAAGATTAACGGGGTGGTGAGCAAGCCTAAGGTAGTGTCGGTTAACGCCGGTTTCAGAGGCTCGCTCAGAAGACCCTTCGTGGAATTCCTCATCAACTTCAGGGGTGGGTTGATTAAGGGGGACAACGTTTACGAGAACATATACGAGCCTGAGATCACTGCTTACGACTACGGCGTGGCCTGGATCTTCCCGCCGGATTTCGAGGTAGTGGAGGCTGATGTGGGGGTTGGGTATGAGGTCGAGCCGAAAAACGTTCTGAGATTCTCTGTTAGGAGAGGCTTTAAGACCCCTGGTTACGAGAAGATTGTTTTTCGCTGGGTTTCCTGAGGTTCTTCAGCGATCTCACGTAGTACTGAACCGGCGTCTTAACACCGCATTCAGCCACACACATGCCTAACTCCTTCATCTTGACGCAACTGTAGGTCTTGTACTTCTTACCACCGCCTTTCAAACCAGCTATATGCTCTATTTGATACCTAGCTATCCTCTCGTTGAAGTCCGGCGCACTCCTCATCAACTCTAGGACGTAGTCTACCGTGGCCCCCACGTTAAGTAAGAAAGTTGTTAAAGCGAATCTCTGGACATGTGTTAAGTGCTCGCTAGCTCTCAAAGACTTAACTAACTCCTTAATACACGGAGGGAAAAACTCCTCCCTAACCTCACCTCCGCTCAGGCGTTCCTCGCCGAGCTCCTCAGCACGCACGCGTTTATACTCCCTACGAATAAGCTCGGCGATCTCATCCCTCAACTCGTCTAAGACGCTAACCTCAGTTAGCTTAACGCTCAACTCATCAAATAACTTAATCATGTATTCCTTGAGCGGGTCCTCTAACAAGCGCACGAACTTATTCTTAGGTAGGTACACGTACCCGTCTCTCACGTAATTCTCTAGCAGGGACCAGCCGGACTCACCTAAGAGTCTATCCGCGTAAGTCAAGTACTTAGGTATCGTCAACCTAAACTGAAAACAAGCTATCTCCTGTTTTGGCTCGGAAGTTAAGACTATCTTATAACCGCACTCATCATCTTTAACTAGTAACTCGCTCGATATGCCCAGCCTGCGCGAGACACTCCATAAGAACCTGCTATTCTCTGATTTCATCGACTCTATGAATTCCTTGACCTCGCTATCCACGTATTTCTTGAGAGCCCACGCGTCCGCGAACCCAGCTATGAGGAGCCCCATGTAGAAAGCTAGGTACTCGTCCTCGTCACGCTCCCCGAGACCGGTGCTTGAGGTCCTGCCCTTCCTCCCCTTAGATAGTGCTTCCTTCACCTTGTTAAGGGCTTTGATCCTCAACTCCCTATTACTGAATAGGGTGGCTAAGTCTAGGTCGCTCCCGAACCTGTCTCTGAAGTATTCGTCCAGCTTCTTCAGAAAAGGGTACAAGTAATGCTTACTCAACCCTAAACCCTCACCAACTATTAAGGTGTTTTGAAGTAATTTTAGTTATTAAGAAGGTTTGCCATATTATTACTAAGAGGTGGGTGGTTACGGGGAAGTGGGTAGTCACTTCCGCATGGCCTTACATAAACTCCGTACCACACTTAGGTAACATGATCGGCAGCGTCCTATCCGCTGACGTCTTCGCCAGATTCCTGAGGATGATGGGTGAGGACGTGGTTTTCGTGAGCGGTAGTGACGAGCACGGCACTGTCATAGAGGTTGAGGCTCGTAAAAAGAACGTGTCACCTGTAGAGCTCACTAATTCCTCGCACGAGTATATAGTGAGGCTCTGGGGTTTGTGGAACATATCTTTTGATAACTATACCAGGACAGAGAACGAGATACATAAAGAGTTTGTCAGGAGGTTTATGCTGAAGATCTACGAGAACGGATTTATCGATAAGAGGGAGCAGGTAATTCCTTACTGCCCTAAAGACAAGATATACCTCCCCGACAGGTTCGTGGAGGGTGTGTGCCCTTACTGCGGTTTTGAAGGGGCTAGAGGGGATCAGTGCGATAATTGCGGGAGGCTTCTGGAGCCGGAGCAGTTAATTAATCCTAGGTGTGTCTTATGCGGGTCTACCCCCATCTTTAGGAAGAGGGAGCACTGGTTCTTCAGACTAGACAAACTCGAGAAAAACATACTTGAGTGGGTAACGAGGCATGACCTGCTTGACGAGAACGTGAAGAACTTCACTAAGTCATGGATAGAGACGACGGGCTTAGCGCCGAGATCGCTCACGCGTGATAATAAGTGGGGCATCCCGTCACCTTTCCCGGGCTCTGAAGACAAGACTATTTACGTCTGGTTTGACGCGTTGTTAGGCTACCTCTCAGCAACTAAGGAATACTTCGCTAAGCTCGGTAGGGAGGGTGATTGGGTTAGGTACTGGCTCGACAGCGGTGCCAAGACCGCGTACTTCATAGGTAAGGACAACATACCTTTCCACGCCGTCATACTACCCGCACTCCTCATGGCTACCGGGGAACCATACGTCTTACCGACCATAATCTCAGCTACTGAGTACTTAATGTATGAGGGGAGGAAATTCAGTAAGAGTAGGAGGGTCGGTGTCTGGATCGATGAAGCGTTAAAGATAGTTAATAACGCGGATTACTGGAGATACTCACTCATAAGAATGAGACCGGAGGATAAGGACACGAACTTCAAGTGGTCTGAGTTCGTGAGGTTCGTTAATAACGAGTTAAACGATCACATAGGGAACTTTATTCACAGAGTGTTGACTCTGATATACAGATTCTTCGACGGGGTGGTTGATGACGCGAGATTAACGGGTAGTGCTGACTTAGAGTTCAGGAAGTACGTTGATGAGGTCTGGAACTCCTACAAGTCTTTGATGTATAGAGCTAGGCTCAGGGAAGCCAGCGAGTTGATAGTCAAGTTAGGTGAGAGAGGGAATCAGTACATCAACGTTAAAGCACCCTGGGCTAAGATTAAGGAAGACGTTAACGACGTCAAGAACACTTTGAACGTGGGGTTCACAGCGGTCTTAACGCTCGGTGTTATGCTTTATCCTATAGTGCCTCAGTCCTCCAAGAAAATACTTGAGATACTTAACGTGCGTGAGGAGAGAGTAGTTATCGCGGGTCATCCTATAGAGTTAGTTAAGTTGCCTCATAAGATAAACAAGCCTGAGCAGGTCTTCACTAAACTACCTCAGAGTTTGGTTGATGTCCTCTTAAACGATTTCGAGAGGGAGCGGTACCTAGAGCGTGTGCGCAATGAATTAAATAATGAGAGGCCAGAAGTCTTGAGGTTCTGATTCCTCCTGTTGCTTTGTTAGATCCACTACCTTACCCTCGAAAACGTTGACGCCGTGGAAACTCTCGGAGATTCTGGCTAAAGCCTTATAGCTCTTCTCACTCAACAATATGTCGCTGCCCACTGCTAAGACGTATATACCCTCAAAAGGATTTAACGGCGGGTCAGGTAGCGTGGGGTCAGGTTTCTCCTTACCGACATATATCCACCTAATCTTGGACTTACTACGTGAGCTCGTAATCTTGTATACCCTGTACCAGTACCTACCGAAATAAACGTATCTAATACTGAGGAACTTCTTAGGTGATTTAATGTACACGAAATGAAGAGGTTTTAAGTAGTACCCGCTATCCTTGATGAGCATGTTATACTCGTTGATTTTATGCTTGTAGGGCTCGTAAAGATTCATGAGTAGCGGATACCCGTCAACCACAGCTATCTTAGCTCTCATCACTCCCACTAAGATAAATTCTATAATAAGGAAAAATAAACTTTTCTGTCTTATTCAAGGCTAAGCTAAGGATTAAGGCATTTACTCACTTTAATCAGCTTCATCTTCCTTAATTGCGTGTAAACCTCGTCAACATACTTATCTATGAGTTCTGGGGCCACCCCCCTACCCTTAGCGATCTCCTTAACCTTCTCCTCAACCAGAGCGTAGTTTTTGAGTGTCTCGTTAAGGTATCTCCAATCTATTTTGGTGAGTGACTTACCTATTTCTGCGTCGTAAGGTAGCTTCCCTAAAACGAATAGTGAGGATATTATCGGGTAGCCTACGTAGTTTCTGTATGTTGTCCCGTTATCCGTGCTACACGCCTCCCCCTTCTCCAGATCCACGTATACTGCGTAGGTCCTGTCACCCTCTGAAGAAACTACTTTGAAAGTCTTATCACCTAACCTCATGACCCTGCCGTCAGCTACTGCCCCAGCCGCTTCAAGTATTTTTATTCTCGGAGGCATCCTGAGGTACATGCTCTCACTAAAGGGAATACCACTTAATTATGGTCTTAAAAACTTAAAAACCCTATTCTTTAGAGATTTTATCAGCGTAGTCTTCCGGACTCAACAACTTGTTCTTATCGATTCCTGAAACCCTCAACTTAACTATCCATCCACGCCCGTAGGGGTCTGTGTTTATTAAGTCGGGCTTCTCAGTTAGTTCCTCGTTGACCTCGATAACGTCTCCCTCAACGGGCGTGTAAACCTCTGCTACTGCCTTAACGGACTCAAGAGTCGCTACCGCGTCGTCAACGCCCACTTTCTTACCTACCTCGGGTAGTTCAACGTTAACTATGTACTTCAGTTTCTTCTGCGCGTAGTCTGTGATCCCTAAAGTCACGACATCCCCCTCGATCCTCACCCACTCGTCTTTAGCTGTGTAGAGTAGGTCTTTACGTACTAGGTACTCCCCCAGCTTAGTCCTCACAATTATTTGCTGCTCACCCATTTCGAGTCCCTCAAATTAATGGGAAGTCAACAATTTTAGCTTTTTGCCTCCCCCCTCTCACGTCGAGATCTAGTCTCGAGCCTATATACGCGTGGGTGACGCTCACGTAACCCATCGCAATCCCCGCGTTCAGGTATGGTGAGAAAGCACCGCTAGTCACTCTTCCCACCAAGTTGTTGCCAGCGTAAATCCCTGTGCCGTGTCTGGGAATGATTCTCAACCCTTTCTTGAGTTTAAGCCCTACCCTAATCCTGGAAACCCCTCTCTCGTATATTTCCCTAAGCTTAGGACATCCAACACAGTCTTCCTTCTCCAGCGATATCGGTAGCCAGTACCTGGCCTCAATAGGGTTCGTGTTCTCATCCATGTCTTGACCTATTAGGAGGTAACCCATCTCAAGCCTTAACGTATCCCTAGCTATGAGTCCGGCCGGCTTAGCCCCTAGAGCTACGGACTTCCTCAGTATTTCCGCGCCGTGATCCACGTCAGTCCAGATCTCGAAACCGAACGACCTAACCTCCTCACCAGTCCAACCCGAATGACTCACCAACACGGTCTTCCTCCCCGTCACCTCAGCGCCGTAAGCAAACTCAAGGATTTTTAAGTCCTTAGCTTCCCCGAAGCCAAGACCCTCCATCACCTCAGCAGCTTTAGGTCCTTGAACAGCTATCAGGGACGACTTCAGGGTGACGTTCTCTATCTCCACGTCCGTATAACCCCACTTAACCCTCCACGCGTTCATCCACTCAAGATCTTTCTCGACGTTGGGCGCGTTAACGACGGCAAGCCATAAATCCTCACCAACGTTGTATAACATGATGTCGTCCCTGATACCAGCGTTCTCGTTCATTAACAGCACCGGACCACTCATCCTCCCAACACCGACGTCGCCGAGGTCTTTGGATACGAGCTTCTGCAGGAACTCAAACACTCGCTTGCCCTTGATCACGTACCTACCCATGTGAGACACGTCGAATACGGAGACCGAGGTCCTCGTGTTTACGTGTTCTTCCAGCGGGTTCCCGTAATCCATGGACGTGAGCCAGCCAGCGAACTCGCCTACATTACCCCCTAGCTCCCTCTGAACGTTTAGTAGAGGTACTTCCTTAACTATTTTAGGCACCCCCACCTATATTAAAGCGTTAAAGCATTTTAATTAAGTCGTTGAGAATTACGAGGAGAATACCATGCCACATAATTGGATACCTAATTCCTCGCCGGACGTTAAGAAGGAGTTGATGAGAGAGCTCGGCATAAGCGACGTGCTAGACCTATTTAATGATATCCCGCCTGAGATAATGCTTAACAGAGGATTAAGCGTTGGTTTCGGCAAGCCCTTAACCGAGTATGGTGTGAGGAGGTTATTCAACGAGATAATCTCTAAGAACCGCTTAAGCACCACCCCGTCCTTCATCGGCGGCGGCGTGTGCCAGCACTACGTGCCGTCAGTCGTGAAAGCAGTGTTGTCTAGGCCTGAGTTCTACACCGCTTACACCCCTTACCAAGCAGAGATAGCTCAGGGTTTGCTGCAAGCCTTGTTCGAGTATCAAAGCCTCATGGCCAACTTATACGGGGTTAAGATAGTTAACGCGTCTATGTATAACGGTAGCACGGCTTCAGCTGAGGCGGTCTTGATGGCTGCTCGAGTAAAGAAGAGAAAGAAGGTCTTGGTCAGCGACTCAGTCCACCCCGAGATAATCGACGTGTTGAGGTCTTGGGGTTTCGGAGCCGGCTTAGAGATCGTTAAGGTTCGGGTTGATCTTAAGTCTGGCGAGACAGACTTAAGTGATCTTAGAAGCAAGCTAGACCAGAACGTCGCGGCAGTCTTCATACAAACACCCAACTTCTTCGGCGTTGTTGAGTCCGCTATCAAGGAAATTATTGATGAGACGCACAGGTTTAACGCCTTAAGCATCGTTTACTCGAATCCCTTAACGTTAGGTGTTTTCGAGGCTCCGGGCAACTTAGGCGCTGACATAGTGGTCGGGGACGTTCAAGGCCTCGGGATAAGCTTGAATTACGGGGGTCCATCGGCAGGGATCCTGGGCATAAACGACGATAAGGAGTTGCTGAGGCAGTTGCCCGGGAGGCTGATAGGCGCTACGCGTACTCAGGGCGGTGACGAGTTAGGCTTCACGATGATACTTCAAACCAGGGAACAGCACATCAAGAGGGAGAAAGCGACCTCCAACATAACCACTAATTCCTCTTTAGAAGCTGTCGGGGCCGCGGTTTACCTGACGTTGCTAGGCTCGCAAGGGCTTAGGAAGCTTGGTGAGGCTATTCTCGGGAGGACACACTACCTAATTAAGCGCTTGCTGAGCGCGGGCGTCGCAGAACCGTTATTCCCTGAGTCGCTACACTTCCGCGAGGTAGGTGTTAGGTTCCGCGGTAAGGACGCTGATCAAGTCATTAAGTCGTTGTCTAGTAGGGGGATCGGTATCGGCCCCGCTCTCAGCAGGTTTTACAGAGAATTAAGTGATTGCAGTCTGGTATGCGTTACTGAGTTACACGCTAGGAAAGACATAGACTTACTGGTGGAAGTCCTTGAGGAAGTGTTGGGGGGTGGTTGAGGGTGCCTTTTAGGCAAGCTAAGTGGGACGAGCCCATAATATTCGAGGTAAGTGATTTTAGCAAGCAGACGTTCCTGATAGACGAGGAATTCGCTGACGAGGTTTCAGAAGCTTTAAGTAAGGTGCCTAAGTCTCTGGCTAGGGGTAGCGAGCTTAAGATACCTAACTTGAGTGAGGTAGAGGTCGTTAGGCACTATAATAGGCTGTCCCAGATGTCTTACGGGGTTGACGTTGGCCCGGTACCTCTAGGTTCTTGCACGATGAAGTATAATCCGAAGATCTGTGAGGAACTTGCTTCAGATCCTAGAATAACGGAACTACACCCGTACCAAGACGAGGAAGAAGTTCAGGGAGTTCTTGAGATAATGTACTTGATGCAGAGGTGGCTCTCGGAAATCACGGGGATGGACGAGTGCTCGCTGCAACCCCCAGCAGGCGCTGCCGGCGAGTTCGTCGGCGCTCTCATAATGAAGAAGTACCATCACGACAGAGGCAACGACAATAAGAACGAGATGATAGTTCCTGAAGCAGCCCACGGGTCGAACCCGGCTAGCTCGGCTATGGCGGGCTTCAAAGTAGTTAAGATACCTACCGCGCCCAACGGCGAGACAGATATCGAGGCTCTGAAGTCCGTGTTAAGCGATAATACCGCGGGCTTGATGTTAACGAACCCTAACACGCTCGGCATATTTGAGTCAGGCATTATAGAGATCTCGGATCTTATACATGGGAAGGACGCGTTAATGTATTACGACGGAGCGAACCTAAACGGCATATTAGGCGTGGTCAGGCCCGGCGACATGGGCTTCGACATAGTTCACTTAAACCTTCACAAGACTTTCGCAGCACCTCACGGCGGCGGGGGTCCGGGAGCCGGCGCTGTCTGCGTTAAGAAGGGGTTGGTGGATTACCTCCCCGTACCTATAGTGGGTTTCGACGGTCGTTCATATAAGTTGAGGTACGACCTGAGCAGGACTATAGGCAGGGTGTCGTGGTTCTACGGTAACGTAGTGCCTATAGTGAAGTCCTTCATCTACATAGCTACTTTAGGACCCGCTCTAAGAGAGGTTGCTGAGGTAAGCGTTCTCAACACTAACTACTTAATGAGTAAGTTGAGGAGGTTGAGGGGGGTCACACTACCTTACGGTGAGAACAGGTGGCGTAAGCACGAGTTTGTCGTGAGTTTCGAGAATCTCCTTAAGGAAACCGGTGTCAGCGCTGAGGACGTGGCTAAGGCTTTGCTTGATAGGGGTTTGCACGCGCCGACCATATACTTCCCGTTGATAGTTAAGGAAGCTCACATGATTGAAGTAACTGAGACGGAAACTAAGGAGAATATCGACAGGTTGGCTAAGGCTTATGAGGAGATAGTGGAGCTTGCCTACAGGGATCCGCAAGCGGTTAAGTCCTCGCCAACCAATACCTCCGTTAAGCGCTTAGACGTCTTAGTAGCTAATCACCCGAAGACCATGGCTCCAACGTATGAGTACCTGAGTAGGTTGAGGGCTCAGGAAACTTAAAAACACCTCCTCTGAGGCGGCTCGCTAAGATGAGGCTAGGTTTCGTTGTGAACCCTATTGCCGGTATGGGGGGATCGGTAGGGCTTAAAGGAACTGATGAAGATCTTTATGAGGAAGCTGTGAGGAGGGGGGCTAAGCCCGTCGCCCCTTCAAGAGCTGTCAGGTTTCTTCAGGCGTTAGCTGGGAAAGGCTTTCAAGGGATTATAATAGCGGCTAATTCCGTTATGGGTTGTGATTACCTAAGCTCAAGTAAGTTAAGGTTTACGTGCTTGGACCTGCCCGAACCCGGTAAGCGCGTTACGTCGCGCGAGGATACATTAAGGGTTGTTAAGGCTTTCTTAGAACACGGCGTTGACTTAATAGTTTTCGTCGGTGGTGACGGCACGGCTAGGGACGTGTTAAGTGTTGTAGGGTCTGAGGTACCTATCTTAGGTGTTCCTTCCGGAGTCAAGATGTATTCAGGTGTTTTCGCGACTTCCCCTGAGGTAGCGGCTGACGTGGTGGTAAGGTTTGAGGAAGGCGTTGCCGTGGTAGATCATGCCGAGGTCGCTGACGTTGATGAGGCTAGGCTTAAAGAAGATTTGCTGAACGTGCGTTTATACGGGTACGCGCTCACACCCCTCATTGAGGGTTTCGTAGTACCTTCTAAGGACTTAGTCAGCGGTTCCGAGGAGGAGAAGTGGGGTATTGCCAAGTATTTTATCGAGGACTACATGCTCCCCGACATTCTCTACTTCCTAGGTCCTGGGACGACTACCAAGGCTATCACGGATCTTCTAGGGCTTAAGAAGACCTTACTCGGCGTGGACGCGGTTTATAACGGGGAGTTGGTAGGTAGGGACTTAAGCGAGTCTGAGATACTTGATTTGATAAGGAGGTACGAGCATGCTTCCCTGGTAGTCTCAGTTATAGGTAGGCAGGGATACGTCTTCGGTAGAGGGAATCAACAATTTAGCGCTAGAGTGTTGAGGCTGGTTAGGAAAGATAATATCTTCGTGTTAGCAACCCCTTCTAAGCTTGCTGAGATAAAGTATCTCTTAATAGATGTCGGCGACCCTGAATTAGAGCTTGAGCTGAGTGGTTACTGGAGGCTCATAACTGGTTATAGGGAGGAGACCGTTAAGCTGGTTTTACCTGCTTGCTGTCTAGACAGATTTTTGCGTGCTTGAAGCTAACTAAAACGCCTTAATCGCCGGGGGTCTAATATTTAATTTCTAAGGGCTTAAAACTTTATTAGGTGATGTGGCGTGACGTCCCGGAATATTGAGGTTGAGCTAGCTGATTACTCCCCAGTTAGTGAGTGGAGGATAGAGCTTGTTGAGAGGAAGGGGCTCGGGCATCCTGACTACATAGCTGACGCGGCCTCCGAGGTATCCAGCGTCGCTCTCTCAAAATACTACCTAGAAAACTATAACATGATCTTACACCACAACGTAGATAAGGTTTTGGTGGTTGGCGGGCAGTCAAAGCCTCGTTTTGGTGGTGGCGAGGTCCTCCACCCGATATACATACTGATCGCCGGTAGAGCTACCGAGTTCGTGAGCTTAAGTAACGGTAGCTTAGACAGGATCCCAGTCGGCACCATAGTGATTGACGCTGTTAAGAAGTGGATCTCTCAAAACTTCAGGTTTTTAGATCCTGAGAGGCACGTGATCGTTGATTACATGATAAGAACGGGTAGTGTAGACTTGGTTCAGACGTACGAGACAGGTTTGAAAGAGAAGCGCAGACCTCTAGCTAACGACACCAGCATAGGGGTTAGCTACGCGCCGTTAACCCCTCTGGAGACCGTGGTCTTAGGTGTTGAGAGATACTTAAACTCACGTGAGTTTAAGGAGAAGCTCCCTGAAGTCGGGGAAGATATTAAGGTTATGGGTCTCAGGGTAGGGAATGAGGTGAGGCTCACAGTCGCTGCAGCGATGATATCACACTTAATAAATGACTTAAGCCACTACCTATCCGTTAAGGAAGAGTTAACGAATAGGGTTGAGGATTACGTGGTTAGGGAATTATCTAGGATTGATGAAACACGTAAGTACGATATTAAGGTCTTCGTTAACAGCGCTGACATCCCTGAGAAAAACTCTGTGTACATAACGGTCACAGGGACTTCCGCGGAGCACGGCGATGATGGGATGACTGGTCGCGGGAACAGGGTTAACGGTTTAATAACTCCTATGAGGCCTATGAGTTTAGAAGCTACTGCCGGTAAGAACGCGGTGACCCATGTTGGCAAGATATACAACGTGCTCGCTAATAAGATAGCTGTGAGGATAATTAACGAGGTCCCTAAGGTTAAGGAGGTCTACGTAGAGCTTCTTTCCAGGATAGGTCACCCGATAGACGATCCTCAGATGGCTTTAGTAAGGCTAATACCTGCTCAGAAAGAGGCTTTCAACGCCATCAAATCCGACGTTACTGAGATAGTTAATGAAGAGCTGGAAAACGTAACTAAGATCACGCACGAGGTACTGAGCGGTAAGGTCATGCTATTTTAGATTATTAATTCCCTAACGGTTTTTCGCGTGGAAGTGATGAGTGAACCCGGGTCTGAGCAGTGATGTAAGGTTCGTTACCTGAGCTTCTAGGGGGTGGTTAAGGGGCTGAAGGAGTTAGCGCTGATTTACAGAGATCTGAGTGATGAAAGCTTTAAGATATTGACGGTGCTTAATAGCATGAGTACTAAGTATGAGTACGTACCTTTAGAATTAATCGAGAAAGTCGCTAAGCTTCCTCCCTCACGCGTGATTAAATCTCTCCGCGAGTTAATGGATGTGAAAGCGGTTGTTAAGCATAAAGTCACTCAAAGCTTCAGGCTTACCTACCTAGGACTAGACCTGGTAGCTCTTAAGAAGTTAAGTGATTCCGGGGTGTTAGGTTATATAGGGACTAGAGTCGGGGTTGGGAAGGAGAGCGAGATCTACATCGCTAAGACCCCTGAGGGTAGGGTAGTCGCGGTCAAGTTCTATAAGATAGGGCGTATTAGCTTCCAGAAAGTTAAGAGGGTGAGGACTTACTCCTTAGATGAGGGTAGGTGGTTCACGCACTCGAGAAGTGCTGCGAGTAAGGAGTACGAGGTCTTGAGTAGGTTAAGCGACTACACGCAGTTCGTCCCAAGAGTCTACGCTCACGTAGAACACTCTGTAGTCATGGATTACGTGAGCGGTGTCGAATTATATAGGTATAGAGAGGCTTTAGCGCCTGAGAATATTCTGAGGTGTGTAATGATGGCTCTGAGAAGTGCTTACGTGTATTTAGGCATTATCCACGGAGACTTAAGCGAGTATAACGTGTTGGTTAGCGTTGATGAGGGTGAGAAGCCCTATATTATTGACTGGCCTCAGTACGTCTATAAAGACGATCCTAGAGCCGAGGAACTCCTCCTCAGAGACGTTTCTTACATGGTTAAATTCTTCAAAGAACGTTATAACTTGGAGAAGAGAGTGGGTGACTGCCTAGAGTTTGTGAAGGGTTTGAGAGATGAGTTCTGACAAGATAGTAGGTATTGATATAATCAGGTCTGGTAGCGACTTATCACAGTTTAGGTACGCGATGGTGTTTCTAGAGGGTGAGGTTCTTAAAGCGGTTAAGGAGGTTAGCTTCGGCGGCTTGATTAGGGAGCTCTGGGAGATAAAACCTGACGTCCTAGCTACGGATAACGTGCTCGAGCTAGGCGGTAGTAAGAGGGACTTACTCAGAGTAATTAAGATGCTCCCTCCGAGCATCACGTTAGTTCAGGTTAACGTTGAGTCAGGCAAGCCTGTCAAGATTCAGTACCTAGCTGAGAAGGCAGGGCTCGTTGGCGACAAAAGTAAGCTAGATCCTTTCAAGACCGCCCTAGTCATAGCGTACTTAGCGAGGGAAGGTTACGGTAGTAGGTTAAGGGTTTTCGAGGATAAGGTCAAGATCTACGTGTATCCAGGGCGTTCCGGGATAGCCGGGGGTTCTAGGACGGAGAAGTACGTCAGGAATCTCCGCGCTATAGTCACCAGACACGTCAGGAAGATAAAGGAGGTTTTAGACAAGAATAACATAGATTACGACCTCACGGTCAGGAAGAGCGACGGAGGTGTTGAGAAAGCTCTCTTCACCGTCTACACGCCGCGTGAGAGGCTTTACGGCCTCATAAAACAGGTTAAGGGTAAGGACGTGGTAGTTAAGATTAAGCCTGTTCTCAACAAGAGCTTCCTCAGCGATCTCGTAGAGTTGAGGAGGGGTGATGAGGAGCGTTACTTGATAGTAGGGTATGATCCGGGAGTTAATGTCGGTTTAGCGGTTCTAGACCTAGACATGAATTTAGTGTACGTTACGTCGGGGAGGGAACTTGATAGGGGGGACATACATAACCTGCTCGTTAAGTTAGGTCGTCCAGTACTGGTAGCGACTGATAAGAACCCCCCGCCGGAGATGTGCAGGAAGTTGGCTGCGTCTCTCGGCGCGTTGCTGTACGTGCCTCAGAAATCGTTGAGTACCGCGGAGAAGGAGGTGGCTGTATCCGAGTTCGTTAAGCGTCATCCGTCAATAGATGTTAAGAACACGCATGAGAGAGACGCTTTAGCAGCCGCGCTTAAGGCTTACGGGGAATTTCAGGAAAAGCTGGATAAGTTGTCTTACAAGCTGAGGGAGATGGGGTTCTACGACGTGAATTTACAGAGGTATAAGGTCAAGGTATTGATGAACGAGGATCTCTCCACCATAATTGAGGAAGTGATAAACGATTATGTTCGGGAGGAGAGGAAAGAATCCGCAGTTGTTTTGAAGAGTGATGTAACGGCTCAAGCACCTAGGGTGGAGGAAGCGCTTAAGGAGAGGGTGAGCGTTCTTGAGAGGGAGAAAGAATTCTACAAGCAAAGAGTTCTTGAGTTGGAGAACGCGGTACGCGAGCTCTCCTCGCGTTTAGATGCTGTGACGTCGGAACTTAATGAGAGGGTTCTTAAGGATAGGAAAGTGAGTGAGCTTATGCAGAGGGTGAGGAATCTTGAAGCACGTTTGAGGATATTGGAGAATGAGAATAGCGTGTTGAAGTCTAAGGCTATCAACTATGAGAATCTGTTTATGAAGCTTTACGCGGGTACACACGTGTTAGTCCCCGTATATAACGACAAGTGCCTCAAGTTCTTAAGGGATGAGAGGGGAGGGGTTCTCGTAGCGTTCACGTATAACGTAACTGAGGCTCTCAAGGAGGCACGGGAACTCGTTGAGAGTGCGAGACTAGGCTTCCTCCTACCTCCTACGGCGCTAGGCTTGAGTAAGCACTTAATAGAGGAAGAGTCAATACCTGCGGTCTCGGCTGAGGAGGTTTTCGAGGTTAATGAATGTCTCGTGGTCGCGGATAGAAACTCCTTCGACAGAGTTATTGCTTTAGTTCCTCAGTTATCTGAGGAAAGGAGGAAGAAGAGGTATGGTCTGACGTACGAGGATATTAACGCTTTAATTGAGGAGTATAGGAAGGGCAGAGAGTTTTAAAGCCGAGAGACTGAAATCAATAATTTAGGGTTTGGTGAGATCTGTGAGGAAGACCTTGGTTTTCAAGAAGGAGTACGGGAGGAGCATAATATTAGGTAAGAAGACAACTACTATAAGGCTTAGCTCCAACGTTAAGAAAGGCGATATAGTGGATGTGAGGGTTGGGGACGTTCACGTTGGTAGAGCTATTATTGAGTCGGTCACCGTGAAGAAGGTGAGTGAGTTAACGGATTCTGACGCGAGAGACGACGGGTTTAGGAGTAAGGAAGACCTCCTCAACGAGTTAAGGAAGATATACGGTAAGCAGAGAATAACGGATGATACGGAAGTCAAACTAATTAAGTTTAGGTTGTTGGACCTGTAATGACCTAGTCGCGTGAATCAGAGTTCTACCAGTATATCCAGCCCTTCTATTAAGTCCCTATACCTATTCCTTAAAGTCACTTCAGTAACGCCGAGTTTCTCAGAAATGTTTTGCTGTGTTTGCTTTTCGTTCATCAATATTGAGGCTATGTAGAGTGCTGCCGCGGCAATGCCTTGAGGGCCTTTACCGGACGTTATCCCCGAGTTCTTGGCGGTGGTCACTAACTTCATGGCGAGAGACTCTGTCTCCGGCGTGACTTCCAGAAGGCATGAGTACTGCCTCACGTAACTTAAGGGATCTACCACGTTCAGCCGTATCCTCTCCCCAGAATCTCTGTGGATTTTGAGGAGTGCTTTCCAGGCCTCTCTCTGAGTTACTTGACATAGATTAAGGATTTCTCTAGTGTTTAGCGGGATGTTATGGTTCTTGAGAGCGGTGATGATTACCGCAGCTATCATGGCTCGCATGTTCTTCTTCTTTATTATGTTCTTACGGTAGAGCTTGTTTACTATCATCCCGACCTCATTTTTTATTAGGTCTGAGTTAGGGAGGTTTAGCCTGTTTATTATTGAGTTCGTTAGTTGCAGAGCTTTCACTAATCTCTTCTCCCTGCTGAGTACTCTGGAAGACTTGTTAAGCTCGTTTAATTTCCTCCCCTCGTATGAGTGCTCGTCTATTGTTGTCGATAGACCGTAGTCGTGGACCTTACTAGTCACCGGCTCACTGCCTCTCACCCTACCCGTATCGCTAATTACTTCAAAAGATCTCCATTCAGGACCTACGTCAACCAGTCTTTCCTCTAATACCTCACCCGTCTCGGTACATATGTATTCTCCCCTGACCTCATCGTATATTATTGATGATTGAGGGCATGAAGACACGTCAATCACCTCTCGCCGGCTTTACGTAGACTTCCTCAAACTGGTTAAGGCTTAGACTAGCTTTGAGCGGCTTGATCACGGCGTACGGCGAGCTTACAGGACCTATCACGTCAGTCACAATACCTAGTAGGTCCCCCCTACCATCAACTACTTTACTCCCGAGTTTAGGCGGTTTCTTACCGCTGATCTTGACGATGAGTTTTCCTGAAGGAGTTTTATGAAGGTAGTACCCTAATTTGATCAAGGGAGGTCCCTGAGCTAAGACTTTATACTATGTCCGGACTTAAAAGTAATAATTAATGTAATACCTTACTTTATTCGTGAGCTGTATTTTTATGTGCCTACGTAATACATTAAAACACTGCTTAATCGAATTAAGCGGGTTTCTCGCCGATTTCTTTCAACTTACTTGCTAGAGTTTTGATTAATTTGTGTTTGTTCCCCACTTCATTCTCTAGCACAACAATTATTTTAAAACCGTGAGACTCAAACCACGTGCGCGGGTATCTGCCCTCCTCGATCCTGCACTTCCAGTTTAGCTCAGTGCATGCTTTGAGGACTGCTTCCGGTTTTATCTTGGCCACAGATAACGCCTTATTAACCCTCCTTCCCCTCCTCCTACTGAGATTCGCTGATAGGTATTCAGGCCATATGACGTATTCCTTCACTTAAAGACACCGGGGTAGGTCTTGCTTATTATTGAGGCAGAGTTGTGTGTTTCTTCAGCGTCATCACTCTTTAATTAAAACAGCGTTAACAGTTCCGTCCTGACCAGGTCTTGACGTTACTTTAGCTAAGCCGAGCTCCGTCTCTATTATCGTGCCTTTAGTAATCACTGAGAGTCTAGCTAATTCTCTGTTAGCTGGGGTCTCAACAACCTTAATTATCTTCACCTTCTTGACTGTGTTGGTTGAGGGGTCTGCTACGTTAGCGTATAAAGCTTTCTTACAACGTATTTTTAGGTTCCCTCCCCTCACCCGTAAAGTCTCTATCTCCTCTTCCTCGCTAACCGTGGTCATCGTGGGGAATCTCCCTAACTCGTACTTTCTATTCATTCTATGCGGTCTTCTCCTACCCCCACTTACTTTCCTGAAGTCATTTCCTTGGTATATGCCCACGTAACGCCACCCTATCTCACGACTAAGACTATCATCTAGTAAAGGTTAATAAGCGCTACTCTAGAACACGAATTTTTAGCTCGCAATACACTAACTTGTTTAGAGGGGATGTTGACGGAGTTAATGCTATCTCTTGCTAAGCTAGCGAGGGATTTGAGTCGGAGACTTAGGTTCGTTTCTAGACCTCTAGGTAAGTTAATTTACGGTTTCTACGAGAACTGGCTATACACTCAGATTTCCGACGGCCCTATGCCTAAACACATAGCTATAATTCCTGACGGGAATAGGAGGTGGGCTAGGAGTCAAGGTTTTGACGTGAACGTGGGTCATGAAGTTGGTTATGAAAGACTTGAGGAAGTCCTTAAGTGGCTTTGGGAGCTGGGGGTTAAGGTAGTGACTGTCTACGCTATGTCATACGAGAACTGCACTAAGAGGTCTGAGGAGGAGAAGACCCACCTATTTAATTTGATGAAGAAGGGGGTAGATAGGTTTATCAGCGAGCGAGTACTTGAGAAACACAGGGTGCGTGTGAGGTTTTTAGGGAGGCTAGACATAATACCGGAAGACCTGAGGTCTGAGATAAGGAGGATCGAGGAATTAAGTAGTCAGTATAGCGAGAAATTCCTTAACGTAGCTCTCTGCTATGGTGGTAGGCAGGAGATAGTGGATGCGGTGAGGGTGTTAGCCGAGGACGTGAGGGAGGGTAGGGTGCGTGTAGACGAGATAAGTGAGGAGCTTTTCATGAAGTACCTTCCGGGAGCGTCGCATTTCCCTACGTCGGGTTTGTCAGAACCTGATTTAGTGATAAGGACCTCGGGTGAGTTACGCATAAGTAACTTCCTCTTATGGCATATAGCTTACAGCGAGCTTTACTTCTGCGATGTTTTTTGGCCTGAATTCAGGCGTATTGATTTGTTGAGAGCTATCAGAGCTTATCAAAGAAGGCAGAGGAGGTTCGGGGCATGATGATTGCGTGCTCAGTCCTTCACGTACTCCAGGACATCCAGAAATACGGGGAGTGACTCCTTACCCAGTAATGAGCTAACTGAGGGGTTGGTGCGGCCTTCATCGCCCGTGACAACCTCTTTAACGTAAAGCCCGCTCTCGCACACCACTATTAACTCCATCAAGTTCTTGGAGAGCATTCTAGCAATTAGCTTATGCACCGCTCTTTTCCTCAAAACATCTTTCTTTCTCTTAAGTATTCTCTTAGGGGTTCTCTGAAATATTACGGCGTTACTTAATCCGTTCTCAACCCTCTTAAGATCTTCTTCTTCAAGACCTTCAGGCACGTAAGCAACCACCCTATACACCTTAGGTTTCCTAGCTTTCTTAACCTCCTCAAGCTCTCCTGAAGACGTGGTTGTAAGTATCTTTATCTTAACCCAATCATCACGTAATACTTCGTTCACCCTCTCTAACTCGAAGCTCTTCTTGCGGGGGTTGATTACCTCAATGATTAGAGGTCTCCCACTGCCTAGCATTCTTGCGTCAGAATCCTCCCGCCCCGCCGCGTGTATTAAGATGCCGTCGCTTGAGAAAACACTCGCTAATTTTTCCGCGACCCCCTCAACAGACGCTTTATATCTTAAACCACCGTTTTTAGAATACCACCATCTCTGAGATATGTTCCTTCCTAACTTGAGGTAGTATCCTTTAAGAAATATCTGGGAGGACCTAACCCTAACTTCCTTCGTGTCTAGATTAAGAACTAGTAAGACGTCAGGTTCTTTAAAACCGGGTTCAACGCCGGTAATTAACTGGAGTCTCTTACCTACCTCTCTCTTGACCTCCCTCCTGATCGATTCCCAAGAATCTATGCTTAACGTGAGCACGACTTCCCTCTCCCTCTCCTCATAGGTGGAATTCTTCTCCACGCCTATCAGCAACGACTTAAATTCCCTGCCCTTAAGAAGGTTAAGGCACTTAACGGTCAACTCGCTTAATAACGCGTCGAGTTTGCTACCGCAGATATAGCACTTCCTTAAGTTAACAGGGCCTACGTAGTGTTGCACTAGATCCGAGATCGGGCTACCCCCGTTTTCCGCGATCCTCACTAGGTCTTCCTTACTTAACACGTCACTACCGCTACCCAGCCCTTTATGTATGCTCATCGCCAGCAATACCTTGAGTGCTCTGCCTCTCTCAGGATTACTCAATCTTAACCCGTACTTAGCGAAAAGCCTCCCTAAACACCTGTCGCAGAGGGGGTAGTTAGATAGTGCTTTAAGCGCTTTATCAAGTAACTCATTGTTCAAGTGAGACATCTTTCAGCCCGAACCTCTTAAGTATGTCTTTCTTACTTCTCAGAGTCTTCACCATCTTTACTAAGGTCTCGTAATATTGTAGGAGTTCCTTCACGTCGTTAGGGCCTACTCCAGCACCCCTAGCTATCCTGTTTATTCTGCTCTTGTCTATTATTGTCGGGTGGTCTAGCTCGTCGTAAGTCATTGAATCCATTATATGCAGCCATTTCTCCATGTTCTTTTCAGAGATCTGTAGTTTTTCGTCGTCGATTGGTATGGGCATGCTGAAGCCCGGAATCATCTGGAGTACCTTCCTCAGAGGCCCTAATCTCCTCAAAGACTTTATTTGAGCGTAAACATCTCTTAAAGTCAGCTTCCCTGTGAGGATAGCTTTCTCAAGTCTTTTCTGAACCTCCTCACTCTCTTCTAAAGCTCTAAACTTCTCTAACAAGGTTTCCAGATCTCCGAGACCTAGTAGTCGAGCGACGAATTTCTTGGGGTTGAATGGCTCTATGTCTTCAAGTTTCTCCCCGTCACCAACGAATTTTATTCTAGCTCCCGTTGCCGCGACCGCTGAGAGGGCTCCGCCGCCCTTAGCTGTTCCATCAAGTTTCGTAACGAAGATAGAGCCTACAGGGGTTTTCTCGTGGAATCTCCTCGCTATGTCGTAAGCTTTCTGACCTATGTACGCGTCAATGACTAGCATGATCTCATCAGGTTTTAAAGCCTTAGCTAACTCCTCCATCTCGGTGAGGAGGCGTTCTTCCTCCCCGTAGCCGTGTCTACCGGCCGTGTCAATTATGACTAAGCTACACCCTTCTTTAAGAGCTTTGCTTAAGCCGCGCACGCCTATCTCGACGGGGTTATCGCTATCTTTTTCACCGTAGAAGGGTACGTTGAGTTTCTCGGCTATCTGCTTCAGCTGGTCGTACGCGGCAGGTCTGTAGGTGTCCGTGGTTATTAAGCAGGGCTTGTAACCGAGTTTCTTATAGTAGTAAGCGAGTTTCCCCGCAGTAGTTGTTTTCCCGCTACCTTGTATGCCGACCAACATCAGGACCCACGGGATCTTCTTAGGCAGTACGTCGACTACCTCACCGCCGAAGAACTTTACTAGGTTATCGTAGACTATTTTAACGAACCACTCACGCCTCAGGATCCCTGGCGGCGGCTCAGACTTTAGTGCTTGCTCTTTTATGTTCTTAGTTAACTCAATCACTAACTTTAGGTTTACGTCAGCCTTAATCAGTTCTTTCTGGAGTTCTTTTATAAACTCGTTAACGCTTTCCTCGTAAGGTCCTTTACCTCTCACAAAATCTGAGATTAAGTCTTTTAGTCTTCCTAAGTAACTCATTAAGCTCCCTTTAGAACTCTCATAATTTTCCTCTTACCTAAAACGTTCCAGTACTCTACTTCGGCACCTACCGCTATCTTACTCCTTAATTCCTCCTCTTCAGGCATCTCCATCTCTATAGTATCGTAAGTCTCTAAATCCATGACTTGAACGCTAGCCCCCGTAACAGCTATGACGTGACCAGTCCTCTTATCGATTATCGGGACCTCCACCCTCTGATCTACAGGGGCTACCAAGGTCTTCTTAACCCCGGAGAATATGCTTACGGCGACAACATGTGCTTTAGCACTCCCGTGCTTGCCTGTCTTAGCCTTACTTATCTCAACTATCCTGCAAGGCTCCCCATCTATTACTATGAAGCTACCCTCACGCAACTCCCCTAACTCAGCGTATGTTGTACTCATTACCACAGCACCTTAACTAATCCTAAACAAACCTAATATATTTTAACGTCTTCGGTTTTGAGGGCACGCGTTCCCAGCCATTAAAAAGCTTATAAGCTTCACACCTAAGAATTGATTGGCGCCGCGGTAGTATAGCCCGGCCTAGTATGCGGGCCTGTCGAGTGCCTCCTAAGAGATGGGGGCATGCGTGGAAAGCCCGTGACCCGGGTTCAAATCCCGGCCGCGGCGCCATTCGTTTTACGCGGGTTATTCAGGGAGAGAAAAATATAAGTGGTACTTAGGTTTAGTTTTTAGGTCGGGTGGTGAGTCCTGGTTCGGGAGGAAGATCTGAGGAATATGACTTTTAGTGAGTGGTTTGACTGGGTTTTGAGGGAGGCGGAGCTCTACGATTATGGTAGGTACCCTGTTAAGGGTTTCGGTGTGTGGATGCCTTACGGCTTCAAGCTCAGGAAACACGTCATCGACTTAATGCGCTCACTTCTCGATTCTACAGGGCATGAGGAGATATTGTTGCCTCTCTTAATACCTGAGGATCTCCTCGCTAAGGAGTCGGAGCACGTGAGAGGGTTTGAAGACCAGGTTTTCTGGGTTACTCACGGCGGTTTAGACCCTCTGGAAGTCAAGCTCGCTTTAAGACCTACTAGCGAGACTTCCTTGACCTATATGGAGTCTTTCTGGATTAAGAGCTACAAGCAGTTACCTAAGAAGTATTATCAGGTGGTCAGTATTTTCAGGTATGAGACGAAAGCTACTAGAGCCATGCTACGTGTTAGGGAGGTCAGCACTTTCAAGGAAGCGCACACGGTTCACGAAGACTTCAGAGACTCGGAGAGGCAGGTTTCTGAGGCTGTCGGGATTTACAGTAAGTTCTTTGATTTGCTGGGTATTCCTTACGTAGTGTCGAGAAGGCCTGACTGGGATAAGTTCCCCGGAGCTTTATACACGATAGCTTTCGATACTTTAATGCCTGACGGTAGAGCGCTTCAGATAGGCACCGTACACAATCTAGGACAGAACTTCACTAAGGTTTTCGAGGTTAAGATTCAGAGGAGGGATGAGTCGATCGATTACGCGTGGCAGACCTCCTACGGGATTTCCGAGAGGGTCATAGCTACCGTTATAAGCACGCACGGCGACGAGAAAGGCTTGGTGTTGCCTTTCAAGGTAGCCCCTACCCAAGTAGTCGTGGTTCCTATACCGGCCGGCGGCGACGAGGAAAAGAAGAAGGTGTTTCTTGAAGCAGGGAGATTGAGTGAGCGCCTCGAGAACGAAGGTTTCAGAGCTTACGCAGATCTAGATGAGGAGAAAACACCGAGTGAGAAGTTCGTGTATTGGGAGCTTAAGGGAGTTCCTCTAAGGATAGATTTAGGCCCCAGGGAACTTAGTGAGGGTAAGGCCACGGTATTCAGGAGGGATACTTTGAGTAGGTTGAAGGTTCCTATGAATGAACTCCCCGAGGTTCTCAGGAGGTTGGGTGAGGAAATAGACGCTAACTTGAGTAGGAGGGCTTGGGAAGTATTCAAGAGTCGTGTGGCTGAGGTAAGCGACCTAAAAGCTTTAGAAGAAGCTCTTAAAGAGAGAAAATGCTTAGTTGAGATCCCGTGGTGCGGGTCGAAGGGATGCGTTGACTACGTGACGAGTAAGTACGGTCTAGAAGCTTTAGGAACCCCTCTTAAGGTAAGAGAGGACGTGAGGAACGGGGAGTTGAGGTGCCCTGTCTGCGGTGGGAGAGCCGTAACCCATATGAGGTACGCTAGAAAATACTAGCTACGGGGATTTTAGGCGGCTTCCCGCTTACCGGAACGTGAAGGAAGATTTGCTGGGTAGTCAGCTCATCCTGGTTGCAACTTCCCCACGCTCAGCGCGTGAGCGTTACCTAAACCACCACACCAGTCAACGTTAACGATTTATAAGGTCTTGAGTCAATAGCTATAGGTGTTTGGTTTGCCGAAGAAGCGTGAGAGTAGGGGGAGGCGTAAGGGTAGTAAGGGTTCTGTGGAATTAATTCACTGCGATCAGTGCGGTAGGCTAGTTCCTGAAGACAAGGCCGTCTGCGTTACTAGGTGGTATTCCCCTGTCGACCCGCAACTAGCTGACGAGTTGGAGAAGAAGGGTGCTATAATAGCTAGGTACCCGGTAACTAAGTGTTACTGTGTTAGCTGCGCTGTGTTCTTGGGCATAATTAAGGTTAGGGCTGAGGAGGAGAGGAAGGGTACGAGAGTGCAGTGATGGTGTCGAGCAAAACTTAAATTATCTGGTGATCACAAGATTTAGTAGTGAGTGGGGTGCTGTGACGTGAAGATACCTAAGTCGCTCAACACTTACTGCCCGAGGTGTAAGAAACACACGCAACACTCGATAACTATCTACAAGTCTGGTAAGAGGAGGTCTCTTGCCGAGGGTCAGAGAAGGTATGATAGGAAGAATAAGGGTTACGGGAGTAAGAGGAAGCCAGAGCAGAAGAGGTTTGCTAAGACTACTAAGAAGGTTGTTCTCAAGCTTAAGTGTAGTGTGTGTGGCTACATAAGCCATAGGGAAGGCATTAGGTTGAAGAAGGCTGAGTTGGGTGAGGTGTTGAGTAAGGCATGAGCAGGAAGAAGAAAGTCTTAATACCTATGCCTAAGAGCAAGTTCCTCAAGGTTAAGTGCCCCTCGTGCGGTAACGAGCAGATAGTTTTTGACCACGCCTCATTCCCCGTGAGATGCCTTATTTGCGGTGCGCAACTAGTTCAGCCTACCGGAGCTAAGGCTAAGTTGCTGGGCGAGGTAGTCAAGATACTTAGCTAGTGTTGAGGGTGTTTGTGTTGGTTAGGAAGAGGCGGCCGATCCCGTCAGCCGGAGAATTAGTAATAGGCACCGTGAACAAGATCTTCGAGTACGGAGCTTACCTAAAGCTAGACGAGTATAACGGTATAGAAGCTTACTTGCCGTGGTCTGAGGTAAGTTCTAAGTACGTTAAAGACATACACGAGGTTCTCAGAGAGAACCAGAAGGTGGTGGTCAAGGTCATAAGAGTCGATACTAGGAAGAACCAGATAGACGTCTCGCTTAAGAGGGTTACTGAGAGTGAGCAGAGGAATAAGCTCATAGAGTTTAAGAGATCGCAGAAAGCTGAGAAAATACTTGAGATGATAGCTCAGAGACTAGGTAAGTCGCTTGAGGAGGCTTATAGGGAGGTCGGGTGGAAGCTTGAAGACTACTTCGGAGACCTCATGACGGCCTTCGAAGAAATAGCTACTAGGGGTGAGGAACTCTTAACTGAGATTGAAATCCCTGAGGAGTGGATTCCGGCTATAGTTGAGGAAGTAAAGAAGAGGATAAAGCCTAAGAGCGTGAAGATACGCGGCATCATAACTTTGAGTACCACGGCGTCGGACGGGGTTGACAAGATCAAGGAAATCCTGGAGCTTCTCGCGTCCTCTGTTAAGAGCTCAGGGAATCTTTCCGTCAGGATCTACACGGTCGGCGCCCCCAGATACGCTGTGGAGGTCCTGGCTGAAGACTATAAGATCGCTGAGAAAGCCTTAGCTGAGGCATTAAATAACGCTAGGAACGCGGCAAGTAAACACGGTATTGAGTTAGTATTTGAAAGGGAGAGATTAAAGTGAGGTTTTTGATGAGGAGATGCGTTAACTGCGGTAGGTACACGTTGAAGGAAGTGTGTCCTGTGTGCGGATCACGGACTGTCTGCCCGCATCCCCCCAGATTCTCCCCTGTGGATAAGTACGTTAGTTATAGAGTGTCTGTTAAGTACTTGAGTAGCGGGAGTAGTTCCTCGAAGAATGATTAGAGCGGGGTTTCCTTTATCCCTGCCAGGTAAGCCATGTAATTAGTTAGTGGGTGAAGTATCCCGGCTAGTAAAAGACCTGTAAGGAAGTCAGCAAATCTTAATTCGTGGTTGACGGCAAGGTCTATTCCTGAAGCCTTAATAAGTATTGACGCGCCTATAACGAAAGAGATTTGATCGAACGGTATGAAGGGCTGGCCGGGCTTCATACTTAATCTCCTCTTAACGAATGAGTTGAGGAGGTCACCGCTCATAGCTCCGACACCCGATAGGAATCCGTAAGTAACCCACTCATATGAATGCATGTAGTGGCTGTAAGCCAAGCCTATTAACGTACCTGCCACAACACCCGATATGAAGCCCTCAATAGATTTATTGTCCCCGAACAATCTCCTGCCATCAAGGAAATTCGTTCTGAAATCTATTGGGTGGGGGTTTTTGAAGAGGTACCTACGGCATATCAGAGGCACTGCGTTAGACACCATCGCCGGTAAATACATCATCACTACCCTTAGCAGATACTCAGCGACGTCGCTCAACACGCATACCCTTGAGAATAACCTCATGTTCACGCTTAAAAGATTAATCTAGTGACTGCGTTAGTGGCTCCCCGCCCTGAAAAGGGATCTTCGATGAGGCAAGCGTTAAGGTTATATGTTTTGAGACCTTTGTTAATGAGGTGAGCGTAGGTCGGCGTGAGGTCTGCAAGCAGTAACGTGGTAGCGATTTGCGATCCTAAATTGATGAGTGTGTTTAGGAATTTCAGCGAGTTAGTAGATCTCGATTACACTGTTTTCGAGTCGTATGAGAGCTTGCGCGAGGCTAGTACTCTGATCGTTGACGATGAGTGTCTTGAGCTAATTAAGAAGGATCACGATCTTAGCAAGGTTAGGGTGGTGAGGGTCTCGGAGGATAATGTTTTGGCTAGGGTTCTTGAACTGGTTGGTGTGAGTAGGGTTGAGGCTCTCGTCGTAGGCGTTGATCCGGGTAACACATTAATAAATTACGTAGTGTTCGCTAACAACGTTTTACTGAGTTACGGCTCTGTTAAGAAGTTCTCGGAATTAGCTGAGGTGCTGGATAAGATTAAGAGTTTACTACGTCCTGAGAAAGTGGTTGTTAAGGTTGGTGTGTCTCCGGCGGGGTTCTGGGAGTCTTTCATGCCTGAAGTTCTGAGAATGGCTGAGGAGGGTAGGTACTCCCTCGTCTTAGTTGATGAGAGTAGTACTACCGACGCGTGTCCTACAACATATATTGGAAGGAAGGATATTAAGGACCCTGACTTAAGAGCGTGTATTAACATAGCTCTCAGAGATGGTTTGCTGCGACTCACTTACTAGTAATTAACTCATGAATAGCGTTTATGGTTGAGGCGCTTAATTCGTAGACTCTCTTCTCGCCGATTAAGTTTCTTAACTCGCTCTCTTCTAATCTACGTGGTGAGAGTTTGTCCACGCATTCTTTAACTATCTTAAGAGCTTTCTTCCTCCTCTGATTGAACAAGCATTTAATGAGTTTTTCAAGTGTCTCATCCTCTTCACGCCACACCCTATACCTCCTTAGTAGGAGTAGCGTTGACCAGACTTTCGGTGGTGGGTAGAAAGAGGTTGGGCTTACGTAATCTATTATTTCAGGCTTCATGAAGTTTTGAACGAACACCGTCGCGCGTCCGTAGGATCTACTGCCTGGCTCGGCGACAAGTCTCTCACCGACTTCTTTCTGTAGTGTTAGCAGTGCGTAAGGGATGTTTGACTTCACTATCGATGCTAGCAGGGGTCCTGTGAGCGAGTACGGCGTATTTGATACTACGGCATCCACCCTTAAGACTTTACTATCTAGTAGTTTGAGGCCGTCGCTCATTAAATATTCTACGTTAGGTTCTTCACTGATTAGTCTGCTGCCGAACTTTAAGAACTTTATGTCTAGCTCCACAGCTATCAAGTAGTTGACCGAGTCTTTAATGAATTTCGTTAAGAGTCCTGGGCCAGCCCCTATCTCCACCGCCGACCTCACGTTAAGTCTTGAGAGGTTTTCCCTGAATAAGTAACCTAGCTTGCAGTCCACCATTACGTGTTGGCTATACCTCTTAGTCAGTGGTAATTCTTTGATGACTTCTGCTGACACTTTCTTAAGCCAGGAGCATGGGTCGTCTCTTAAACACGCCATCTATCTAAACCATGTTAAGAAGTCTTTAAAACGCTAAATAATAGTTGAGAATGGTTTGGGTAGGGTGTTTATGAGTGTAGTTACGTATACTCTGAAAGCTGGTGAGGTAGCGAGGGTCTCAGGTCCTGCGAGGATCGAGGTAGTTAACGGTAGGATCCTGTTGGTAGGCAGTGTTTATGGTGAGAAGAGTAATTTAGTGATTCACGAGTTGAGGAGTTACTCGCTTAAAGCTCTCGCCGAGACCGAGCTTAAGGTCTTCTTAGGTTCCGGGGGTTTCTTCAGCGTTGTCGACCCCTCTACGGAGGTCGTTGATGACTGGTTACGTGTGGCTGAGGTGATCGGCGGCGATTTCACTCTACTTAAGAGGCTTAAGGTGGTTGTGGTAGGGCCTCCTGAGTCCGGTAAAACTACTTTAACAGCATTCATAGCTAACTACCTCAGGGGCAGAGGGCTTAATTGCTGCATCTTGGAGGGCGATGTTGGTCAGGAAGATTTAGCGATGCCTGCGACCATAGCTTTAGCCGTGGTTAATAAGCCTTTCATATGGCAGAGAGAGCTGAGCTTTAGTGAGTTTAGGTTTATCGGCTGTATTAGCCCGAGGAATTGTGGTTCTAGGATAATAGCTTCAGTGGTGGACTTAGTTAATCAAGCCTTGAGTAAGGGGTGCGACGTTGTGGTGGTGAACACTGATGGGTGGGTTAGTGGTAGGGACGGGGTCTCGTATAAGCTGGAGTTACTTAGGTGGGTTAAGCCTACACACCTCGTGGTGCTTGACCAGGGCTTAAGCGATTTAATGAGTAACGTGTTTCGCGGGGCTATTAAGGTGATTAGAGCTAGGTCACCTACTCAACCCAGGGTTAGGAGCAGGGAGGAGAGGCAGAGATTAAGGACTGAGGCGTATAAGAGGTACTTCATCAACTCTTCGGTGAGGACTTTGCGAGCTAGCGAGATAGGCTTGATCGGCGTGCCCCCGTTAAACTGTGCGGGGGTGCCGGTAAACAAGCTGTTAGAGGCGTTTCCAGAGCTCTCCGCTATCGCGTCACACATAGTGAGAGCTTGTAAAGACGATAAAGAACTTATCTTACTGGTTGATGAGTACCCGCACACAGGTTTGCTGGACACCCTAAGAAACGAGGTATACTCCAAGTACTCAGCTAGGTTAGTTATCTCAAGTGTGGAAGACTTGAAGAGATGCTTGATGGGTGTCGTAGGGGAGGACATGAGTGAGGTTGCGGTAGGTTTGGTGGAGGACGTGAGGCTTGAGGAAAACGATATCGTAATAAAATTGAGAACGCCGTATAACGGCCCCATAAAAAGCTTGATTAGCGGTAATATTAGATTAGACGAGGAGTATAGGGAGGTCAGGAAGGGTGAGTAGTTTGTGGGGTTTGAAGGAAGTAGTTGATGAGGTAGGTAGTCGCGGAGAGTTAATGGTGGTTGAGGAGCGGTTAAGGAGTGAGTACGAGCCTACTAAGGTCTTGATCAAGGCTGAGGAACTTAATAAGACAGTGCTTTTTCAGGTTGCCGGTAAGCGTCCTGCGTGCGTGGGTAATTTGGTGGGATCGCGTCAAAGACTCTACCAGCTCCTCAGGGTAGGTGATGATGTGGAAGCTTATAAGAAGTTGATTAACGCTATGAGCGCTGAGAGAGAGTTTAGTGATTGGTTTACTGAGTACTCCTTCTCCGAGTTCTACGGAACGTACGGCGGGGATTACCGTGAGTTACCGGCGATAAAGTTTTTCGAGGGGGATGGGGGTTACTATATTGATACCGCGGTATTAGTTGCTAAGACCCCGGAAATGGATTCCTACAACGCCTCAGTTCATAGGCTCATGCTGGTTGACGGGGGATTCGCGGTTAGGATAGTTCCGAGGCACCTCTTCAGGATTTACGAGCAGAATAGGTTGAGGGGTGTTGAGACGCCTGTCGCGATATCTGTGGGTGTCCACCCGATAGTCTTCATGGCCTCATCTATTTCACCGCCTTACGGTGTTTTCGAGTTCTCGCTTGCCGCTGCTTTAAACGGGGCTAAAGTACCTATCGTGAGAACCCCTAAGTATGGGTTGCCTGTTGTAGCGGGGACTTCAGTCGTTATAGAGGGGAGGATTACGTTAAACTTAGTTGATGAGGGGCCTTTCGTAGATCTCCTCAACCTGTATGATACTGTCAGGAAACAACCTCTAATCAAGGTTGAGTCAATATATTTGCTTAAAGACAGCCCCTTATTCCACGTGCTACTTCCCGGCGGTAAAGAACACAAGATTTTCATGGGTTTCCCTAGGGAAGCCCTAATATGGGATTCTGTGAGAAAAGTCGTTCCTAAAGTAGTTAAGGTTAGGCTTACTGAGGGTGGGGGGCAGTGGTTACACGCCGTGATATCTATTGAGAGGAATCATGAGGGGGACGGGAAGAACGCAGCCTTAGCTGCTTTCGCCGGACACCCGAGCTTGAAGCACGTCGTAATAGTTGATTCGGATATAGACCCTGATAATCTGAACGACGTTGAGTGGGCGATAGCCACCAGATTCCAAGCCTCTAGAGGGCTCATAGTGATCAAGGGTGGTAGGGGTTCTACGCTAGACCCCAGCTCTGAAGACGGCTTAACGGATAAGGTAGCTATAATAGCTACCTACCCACTCACTAAAAAGAGCGTTTTCGAGAAGCCTAAGATACCTGAAGGCTGGTAGCGATGTATTTGAGTAGGGAGGAGGAAGCGATACTCGACGGTGAGTTAGGTTACCCGTACGCGCTAGCTATGAAGGTTGTTGTCGCTGTTGGGGAGTCCTTAAAAGCTGAGAGGCTGATCCCCGTAGTGCACGCTCACGTTTCAGGCGTCTCATACTTCAACATAGGTGATGCAGGGCTTGAATTCATAGAATCTCTCGTAGGCAACAATGCTGTATTCCGTGTTTTCACGACGGCTAATCCTTACGCAGCTATACTAAGTTCTTCGTACGGTAGCTTACCCGACGACGTTGTGGGGAAGCAACTGAAGATAATCAACTATTTAAGAAGTATGGGTGCTCGCGCGTTTACGTGCGCCCCCTACTACGTTAGGAGGCCTTCTTACGGGGAGCACCTGGCTTGGGCTGAGTCTAACGCCGTTCTCTACGCTAACTCACTTATCGGTGCTTGGAGTAATAGGGAGGGGGGACCCCTAGCCTTACTCGAAGGTCTTTTAGGAAAGACTTACGCTGCCGGTGTCCACATACGTGAGGGGCGCGAACCTAAATGTTTCGTGTCAGTTAAAAATCATGAAAGCAGTTTTCTCTATTCGTCGATGCTTGGTCTCAAGGTAGGTGAGTTATGTCCTGACTCAATACCCTTCGTGGAAGGACTTGAGGGGATGTCTGAGGAGCATGCGCGTGCTTTCCTCGCATCATTCGGCTCCACATCTAACGCTCCAATGGTTGTCTTCAATAAATTAACCCCTCACAGCCAGGAATTCTTAAAACACTTGGATATTGTGGAGAGGTTCTCCGTAGACTTAAGTGATTTAAGGAGTGCTCTATCAGATTTGAGAGACGCTCGCGAGAATGGGGAGGTTCTTTACTTCATCGGTTGCCCACACCTCTCGTTAGAAGAGATTACGAATACGTTAAGATACTTGCTAGGAGAGGGTAGGAAGAGCCCGGGTAAAGGGGAACTCTGGTTAGGGGTTAGCGATACAGTGAGTCTAGATGATGAGACCCTCAAGCACTTAAGCGAGAGAGGTGTTAGAATAGTTAGAGGTATGTGCCCCGTCACCACCAAGCTAAGTTTAATGGGTATTAAGTACGTCGTCACCGACTCGGGGAAGGCTCTCCATTACATGCCGAAATTAGCTGGTGTTAAGGTAGTAATAAAGGATAGAGGAGAGATACTTAAGGAATTCCTCCACGGCGGGGAGGAGGTCAGGTGAGTCAGGTAAAGATATACGAGGTATCTAGGGTTTACGGGTCTAGCAATGTGTGTGGTGAGTTGAAGGTATCTGTTCGTCCTTTTTCATTCTTGGGCGATGTTGTGGTTGAGAATGGGGAGGTTAGGGGGGTTGGGAGTGTCGCTCGTTCTGTGCTGGTCGTTCCTGCGTTGGTGGGTAGTACGGTAGGTCCTTACGTTCTTTACGCTCTAGGAAAGAGGGGGTTAGCGCCTAAAGCATTGATAACTAGGTCTATAGACCCTACTCTAGTTGCTGGTTGTGTGCTGGCTGACGTATCTCTTTACAGATTCGTAAGCGGTGCTGTAGACTTTAACGAATTAAAAGCTTTGGAAGGGCTTGACGCGTGTGTTGAGGGCGATAAGCTTAGGATAGGTTTGCTTAGGTGAGCTATCTTGGGTTACTTCATAGTTTTCGAAGGTCTTGACGGTTCCGGCAAGACCACAGTCTCTACGAGGATTGTTGAGGGCCTGACTAAGGAGGGTTTTAAGGTGTTGTATACGTATGAGCCGTATAGCGATGACTTCATCAAATTAATTAATGTGTATGGTAGGAGGTTGGGCGGGGTCATGGAAGCTTACCTAATGGCTGCTGACAGGTATAACCACGTCACATCCGTTATCATCCCTGCTCTGAGAGAAGGGGTGGTGGTCGTTAGCGATAGGTATTATTACTCCTCTATCGCTTATCAGGGGGCGAAGGGCGTGGAGATTGAGTGGATTAAGGTTTTGAATAAGTTCGCGCCGGAGCCTGACCTAACCATATACTTGGATGTTGAGCCTAGCATAGGGTTGCGGAGGAAGCAGTCCTCCACTACTAAAATAAAGTACTTAGAAGAAAGCGAGAGCTTCTTACACAGGGTTAGAGCGATCTACAAAGAACTCGTAGCTAAGGGTTTGATGATCGAAGTAGACGCTTCAAACGATTTAGAAAACGTTGTGAGCAGGTGTGCTAGGGTAATATGTGAGAAACTTAAGATGCTCTGCACTCACGCAAGTCTATGATTCAGTGTCTGAAGACTCGGCTTCGTGACTTATTGGAGAGTAAGTCTTGCTGCAAACTTCTTGGAATACCTTATCGAATTCCGCGATGAGTTTTTCTAAAACGTCTTGAGTTAGTATTCCTTCGGTGAGTAGCTCGCGGAAAGCTTTAGTATCTATTAATCTACATCCTGAGTCCCCCACCCTCACTAAGTCTGCCTCGAGATCCACGTAGCGGATTCTGCCAGTATACAGTATCTCGACGGGTGTGTTGAAACTTACGTAAGCGCCCTTAAACACTCCTCTCTTATCGAAGTACTCGTGTTTTACGTGCCACGCCCCGGTCTTCACGGAAGTTAAGACTACGTCACCTATTTCTTTAGGTATGTTCAACCCGTCGTAAATTCCCTGAGTTTTTATTACGCGCCTGATTATTAGCGACGGTTCCTCGTTATCGGGTACCCTGCATATCAGCCCCTTCATGAAGATTACCTTACCTGATAGTTTCTTATGCTCTATTATCGCTTCTTTCCTCTCCCTCAACTCGTTTGAAAACCACTTAAAGACTAGCTCGTTTTCTTCCTCTCTAGGCACTTTAGCTGATAAGACGTCTAGGAGTCCTACGAGGATGTTATCTCTCGCGTCAAAGCTTTTGAAGAAGTGGTGTAGGAATATGGTGGGGCACACGCTCTTCCTCACGTAATCTAAGAATATTTTAGAGTTGTAGGTGAGTTCGTAGAACTTGGCTGACTCACCCTCATACACGATCTCTAGTAAAGGTGCTTTCTGAACCTTCCTTACCAGGTCTTCGTATTTCTTGGTGAGTTCCTCTAACTCGCTCATTATGTCTATCAGGCTTGCTTCGTCAGCGTTGCTTCTCCACCTTATGCTGAAGCCTTCCCGCAGGTATTTTGCTGAGACATCAATTAATTCCGTGATTCTCTTCCTGTTCCTTATGAAGTGACTGAAGGTGATGTTAGAGCCTCTCCCTATTATAGCGTACTTACCCACCAACCTTATGTTCTCCGAGATCACTATCTTGCTGTCTTTATTCGTGATTAGCTTTATTGTTGTGGCGGGGATCTCCCTATCCTGCGTGCACTCCTTGTAATCTACTAGAACTGCCTTACCCCACGGGCTCAGAGCCACGCACTCCCTACCCTCATATCCCGTGATACGGGTCTTGAACGTGGTGTAGAGACCTGTTAGTGGCTTAAAAACTAGCATGTCAGGAATATTCATCTCCAGTATTTCCGAAACCTTACTCACTGCTTCAGGGAACCCTATCAACATTACCTGTGATAAGTTATCGTTTTCTGTCTTAACCGTCACGTCAGCAGGTATCCCTCTATTCTCACTTATCTTGAGTCTAGACGCTATGGACGGTGTTACGTCCACTAACTCTACCCCGTTCTCGCTCAGTATCTTAGAGATCGCTGTCGAGTATATTCCTCTAACACGAGCTCTCAAAAACATCGAGTTAACTACCCCGGTAGTGGTTTCTTCACGTCACTTTCCTACCGTGTCTTAGTCTTTTACTGTCGAGAGTACTGCTATGACGTTCCATATAGCTGTTCTAGCGTGCATCGGCATGTTAGGGTCTTGAGTCACCTCATCTAAAATGCTCACAGCGTTCGCGGCTCTGACGCCGGGTGTTAGTGAAGAATCCCTCAGCATGTTTAGTGAGTTTATCGCAGCTCTCCTAATATTCCTCGGTATGCTTGAGTCATTAACTATTTTCTCAAGCATTAGCATAGCTTGCCTTATCCTAGCCTCATTTAAGGTTTGTTTCTCGGTCGTGCTCGACATACACGTCACCTCAGCCTAATAATCAAGAATCCTGAAACTAAATAAATGTGTTCAGCGTGTGAGGATTACGCATCCCCTAACCAACGCTAATCCCGGTATGGTGGGGGATTTTCTTGAAGTTTAAGAAAGAGTAGAACTTCTTAGCTAGTTGTTTCTTTATTTTCTTTAATTAAGTGATTTAAGGTTGGTCTTTGTTTTGGGTTAGGGGTTAATAAGCTTTAACGGTTTTAAGGAACCGAAAAGCTTAAATAGAACCGTTTAATGATGAGTTAATGGGATCAAACATGTCGGCTCTTTACGGTATACCTGTGGTCATCCTTAAGGAGGGTACGCAGAGGACTTACGGTCGTGAGGCTTTAAGGAATAACATAATAGCGGCTAGAGCGTTAGCTGAGATACTTAAGACTAGCTTAGGTCCTAGAGGCATGGATAAGATGTTGGTTGATTCTTTCGGTGACGTGACAGTAACTAACGACGGGGCGGCTATAGTTAAGGAGATGGAGATTCAACACCCCGCCGCTAAGTTGCTTGTTGAGGTAGCTAAAGCTACTGACGCCGAGGTAGGTGATGGCACTACTTCAGCGGTTGTTCTTGCCGGTGAGTTGCTGAGTAAGGCTGAGGCATTGCTCGACCAGAACATACATCCAACGATAATAATCGAGGGGTATAAGAAAGCGGCTAGCATGGCTCTCGAAATGCTTGACGAGCTTGGCGTGAAGATTCGTGTACACGATCTAGAAACGCCGGAGGGTTTGGAAGCTTCTAAGCGTGAGTTAAGGAATGTGGTTTACTCGGTGCTAGCTTCTAAGTATATAGCAACCCCGGACATCGTAGACTACATGATAGACTTAAGTATTGAAGCTGCTTTGAGAGTAGCTGAGAAGAGGCCTGACGGGACTTACGACGTGAAGCTAGACAACGTTAAGATAGAGAAGAAGAAGGGCGCTTCATTAGCTGAGACGAAGCTGATTAGCGGTATAGTGCTAGATAAGGAGGTAGTCCACCCGGGCATGCCTAGGAGGGTTGAGAAAGCCAGGATCGCCTTAATCGACGCGCCACTAGAGATCGAGAAGCCTGATATAACGGCTAAGATAAACATAACTTCCCCGGATCAGATAAAGACGTTCTTAGATGAGGAGACTAAGGTTCTTAAGGATATGGTTGAGAAGATTGCTGCTACTGGTGCTAACGTCGTTATTTGTCAGAAAGGTATTGACGACGTCGCTCAACACTTCCTAGCAAAGAAAGGAATACTAGCAGTAAGAAGAGTTAAGAGATCAGACATGGAGAAACTTGAGAGAGCTACTGGAGGAAGGATAGTCACTAGCGTGAGAGACTTAACGCCTAACGACCTAGGCTACGCGGAATTAGTTGAGGAGAGGAGGGTAGGTAATGAGAAGATGGTGTTTGTCGAGGGCTGTAAGAACCCGAAGGCTGTGACTATACTGATAAGGGGTTCTAGCGACATGATACTCGACGATACTGAGAGAGCTTTCAATGACGCGCTACACTCACTACGCAACATACTCAGAGATCCTAAGATAGTTCCCGGCGGTGGCGCCGTAGAGGTTGAGCTAGCTCTCAGACTGAGGAAGAAAGCCGAGGAGGTTAGCGGTAAGGAGCAGCTAGCTATTCAGGCCTTCGCGGACGCTCTAGAAGAGATAGCGTCTATACTCGCGCAATCCGCGGGTATGGATCCCTTACAAACAATAATGGATTTGAGGAGGCTTCACAGCGAAGGCAAGGTTAATGCCGGGATAGAAGTGTTGAGCGGTAAGATATTAGAGGACATGACCACGACGAGAGTGATTGACCCTGTCATAGTTAAGAAGCAGGTCATTAAGGCTGCTACGGAGGCAGCTACAGCGATATTGAAGGTTGACGACGTTATAGCGGCTACCCCCATGAAGAAGGAGGAGAAGGAGAAAGGGAAGGAAGGAGCTGAAGCCCCTGAAGGGAAGTTCGGTGGTTTAGAGTAAGTTGAGTGTGTAGCTCACGTATTTTTATTTAATCCAAGTATTTTTATTAATGTTTTCTCAAAATATTATTAAGTCTGATAGGTGTGAGTGTGTGAATGAGAGGATAATTGAGTATTTGAGGAAGGTGGATCTTAAGACTAAACCTTACAGGCTCACTAGGTATGAGAAAGCGCGTATAGTAGCTGCTAGAGCCCTGCAACTCAGTTTAGGCGCTATGCCGCTCATAGAAGTCAGCAACATGCCGAAAGACCCTGTAATGATAGCTATAGAGGAGCTTAAGAGGGGTTTGCTGCCCATGACCATCATTAGGAGAACCCCTGCAGGGGAGGTTGAGTTAATACCTGTGAGCAAGCTTATCGAGTTGGAGCGTAAGTTGTTTAAGAGAGTTCACGGGTTAGAGGATTAATGAGTAGTGGGGAGTTAGAGTACTTAATTTCCAGGTACTTCACCTACACCCTCACGCACGAAGACGAGAACATCCTCGAGTTTTTAGTTGAGGCATTGCCTGGCCTGGATTTAAACGATGCTTTCTCTAAAGTCTACGATGAGTTAGTGCCTAGGGGCTACTCAGTAATAATGTTTAGTAGTAAAGGCATGAATTTCCTCAGGGTTAGTAAGAAGCCAGCGACTTTTAAGAAGCCCTCATCACAGTTTCTAATATTATTTCTAGTCACCGCGGCTTCAGTGGCTGTCACAGGTTATTTCACCATAACTAACTATAATTCTATAGCTGAGGAACTTAATGGGAGATTCGGTGTCGGGATACCTCTAATCGAGCCTCTCGTCGGCACCTTAAGTTTCTTGGTAGGTGTTTTAGCTCCCTTAATGTGTCACGAGTTAGGTCATTACGTCGTGAGTAGGCGTGCCGGGATTCCGGTGACTTACCCATTACCTATACCGGCCCCCCTCATATCTCCTGTCGGTACTTTCGGAGCTTTCATAAGATCGCATCACCCTCCTAAAGACATGAGAGGGCTTGCTTTAGTAGGTATTTCAGGTCCTCTAGCAGGTGTCACGCTCTCCGCAATCCTCTACGTCTTTTCCTACCTCACGTCCCCGAGGATCCCGCAATACGTCGCGCAGAAGGCTTTAGAAGCCGGGTTAATCAGTGAGCTCAGGGTTGTTCCATTACTAACCTTACTAATAGAGCCTAGGGAGGTGGTTCTCCTCAGCCCTATCGCTATGGCTGCCTGGTTCCTCTTACTAGTGCATTTCGCTAACTTACTCCCTATAGGTCAGTTAGACGGCGGACACGTGATGCGGTCCCTAACTAACGTCAGAGTGCACTCAACGCTGTCCCACGTGATTATAGCTGTGAGCATAGTGATATCTTTTATTCAGCCAAACCTTCTTTGGCTAGGTGTTTTCAGCGTTTTAGCGTGGCTTATTTCCGGCAGGGCCCCGCACTACGGGGTTGCTAACCTAAACTCAAGACTGGAAGTAAGGGATAAGGCACTCTTCAGCTCCTTATACGCTCTCCTACTCTTACTAACCCTGCCAGTGATTGCTTGAGACCGTTTCTCAGTAGATGGTGGTTCATTTGTTTGTTCCCCATCATCTACTTCTCAACGGCTTTCTTATAGGCCGTCCCCGTGCTGCGGGAGCGGTCGCCTAGTGGTTCATCCCACCCTCCCTCCGCCGAAGACGGCCCTAGGAGTCCCCCTCACCTAGCTCATCGAGATCATCCACTACCTATTCACAGAAAACTTAAGAATTTCTTAAACATCAACAAACACAAACACTATAAGTGAATACGAAGACTGAAACAGCCCCCCACATTTAAGATTTCTTGATTTGCTAGATTATAGTTTAGGATGAAGTTGAGAGACTCTGGGTACGTTTTAGTGATTGCTGAGAAGCCTAGGGCGGCTGACAAGATAGCTGCTGCTCTAAACCTGAGTGGTAAGAGGGTGGTGAACGGTGTTAGGGTTTGGGAGGGTTTCTTCGAGGGACGTAGGTTTTTAGTGGCTCCGGCGGTTGGTCATCTATTCTCTCTAGATACTGAGGAGAGGGGATTCCCGGTCTTTACTTATAGGTGGGTTCCTAGGTGGTTGGTTGAGAGGAGGAGTAGGCACGCACGCAAGTATTTCGAGGTTTTGAAGAGCTTGGCTAGGGGGGCTAGCGAGTACGTTAACGCGTGTGATTACGATATTGAGGGGTCGGTCATAGGCTACCTAATAATCAAGCATTTCGGTGACTTAAGCAGGTCTAGGAGAGCTAAGTTCTCTTCCCTAACTAAGGAAGAGTTAGTGAGTGCTTTCAGAAATCTCCAACCGCTGGATTTGAGGATGGTTGAGGCTGGCTTGTGCAGGCATGAGGTAGACTGGATATGGGGGATTAACGTTAGCAGAGCTCTCATGAGTTTCTATAAGAAGGTTTTCGGAGGTTTCAAGATCTTGAGTGCTGGCAGGGTTCAGACACCTACCCTGATAGAGGTCTTCAAGAAACATGTTGAGAGGGAGTGTTTCGTTCCGGAAATAAAGTTCAGTATCTCCCTGAAGTTGAGGGTCGGGAGCGAGGAGTTGAGTATAAGGAGTGATTTCGGTAAGGATCTTACCGAGGAGGAAGCTAATAGGTTGAAGCTCGCTATCGAGAGGGTTGGTAAAGCGAGGGTGGTGGACGTTAAGTCCAGGACAGAGGTCCTGAGGCCGCCGCCCCCCTTCAACTTGCCGGATCTGCAGTACGAGGCTTACAGAGTAGCTAAGATATCTCCTGCCCTGACGTTAAGTATTGCTGAGTCACTCTACCTAGACCAACTCATAAGTTATCCTAGAACAAACTCGCAGAAACTACCTAAAACACTTAACCATAGAGCTATATTGAGGAGCTTATCTAATCTAGAGGATTACGGAGAGTACGTTAGCGAGTTGCTTAAGAAGCCTTCGCTAGCTCCTGCGGAGGGGCCTAGGGAAGACCCGGCACACCCGGCAATACACCCGACAGGGTACCTACCTAGAAAACCTCTTAAGGATAGGGAGCGGGTGGTGTATGACTTAATAGTGAGGAGGTACTTAGCTTCGTTGAGTGATGAAGCCTTACTCAGAATCTCAACCTATGTTTTGAGAGTGCTTGATCTCGAGTTAGTGATTACTTCGAGAGAGTTGTTGAGGGGCGGGTGGTTGAAGATATATGAATACGGGGAGGTAGGTACTTTAAAGAAGTTTTCTTTGAGGTTAGGTGAGGAAGTGCCGATACTTGACGTGAGGGTGGTTAAGACTTTCAGCAAGCCCTCAGACGCTTACACTAAGTCGTCCTTACTTAAATGGATGGAGAGGTCGGGGATCGGTACTGAGGCTACGAGAGCTGAGATAATCGAGACCTTATTTAAGCGCGGGTATCTTAAGCAAACAACTTCCGGGATCGATATTACGGAGTTGGGTAGCGTCGTCTCCACGATATCAACCAACCTCTTCTCGGAACTATCCAGTGTTCAGTTAACGCGTGAGGTAGAAGAGAAGCTCGACAAGATAATTACAGGAGAGTTAAGCAGGGACGAGGTGGTGAGGGAGGTCGCGTCTGTTTTGAAACCCAGGTTAATCAACATCAAGAAACTCCTAGAGAGTGATGAGTCTGTTAACGAGTTGAGGAGGTTGGCAGGTCTTAACAGCGGTGACGCGTCGTGCGTAATCTGCCAGAGACTCGCAGAATTCAGTTATGAGGGGTTGAGGTTATGCAGGTTTCACGGAATAGCTTATGAGAGGTTAAGAGAGGCTTACGAGGCGTGGAGTAAGAAAACTAAGATCTCCTTCGTGGAATTTCTTAATAAGGTCTTGACGCTTAAGTCTAGCGGTAAGTACGTTAAGGAAGTAGCTGAGCTACTTCTATCTAGGAGGGGGTAGGGATCCTCGGGTCTTGTTAACGGCTGAAAACTGTTAAGGGCATGTCTCTAGGTCATGACTCGTTCCCATAAACTTCTGATGAGGAGGGTTAGGTACCCTATTCCAGGCACTTTAATGACTGAGCTCCCTATACTTAACACCTTCCCTGTTATCAGTTCTTTAGGTATGCACCCATCTGGTAGAGCGTTGTTATCTCCCTTGATGACGTAGCAGTTATCGCGGATTTCAATTATTCTATGTATTACGTAGTTTCCCCTACCCTCATATATCACTACATCACCTACCCTCATCTCACTAGTTTTATATACTATCACCACGTCCCCGGTCCAGAGCAAGGGCTCCATAGACTTGCCTTCCACGACCGCTAGCGTGAGTGTGCCGGTCAGAGCGAGTGTTAAGATAGCTATCAGCAGTATCACTAGGGCTAGGTCGATGAATTGACTAAATCTCATTACTCTTCCTCCAGTATGTCGGAGATATCTACCTCTATTACTTTGCCCTCCCTCCTCTCACCGGAGGCTTCGCCCTTCTTCTTAGATTTCCTCCCCTCACCGAAAGAAACCTCGCCTTCAGGGCCTACCTTAACTGTTGATACCTTGCCTTTCCAGCTATAACCGCAGGACGAGCACTTAAAGCTTCCGAGGACCGTTATGGTTATCCTCCCGTAAGCGTCTGGCAGAGGGCTTATGACTTGCCACGTCCTCTCAGGACTTACTTCAGCACCGCATCTAGGGCACTTAACCATTTTGAGCACCTAAAACATGAATTTACGGGTGTTTATATATTACGAACAGCGTTTTTACGACTTCCTCATCACGTCTCCGCTTACTTCTTCTCACTGCACGCGCTGTAGATGAACTCGTCGAGGCATCTACTCAAGACTTGAAAATCTATTATCTTAGGGGTTCTCCTCTCCGACCATAAGTAAATCTTCAGGTTTGGTTCTTTGATACTCTTAAACAAGCGTACAACGGTCTCGGATATGGACGCGCTCTGCAGGTATGACTCCCTATTAACGTAGGTGCTGACCCTCACTACAGTTACCCCACGCTTCTTAAACCAGAGTAGCTCGTTCCATAAGTACGTGAAGTATTTCTCGGGTTCCCTCATCCCGTGAATACGGGAAGGTATGTCGACCCTGTTAAGAATGAGGAGTTTTGGTTGATGCTGCCTCACCAACTCTATCTCGTGCGTGTATAGCTCTTCTAGACTCATCGTGGCCGGGTTAACGTACTCAACACTAACTAACTCGTTGATTAATTTCTTGATTGCGTCACAGCTTTTCGGCGATTTCCTGGCGGCATACTCCATTAGAGAGTCTATGAGGGTGTGCGGTAATCTAACGTAATCTATTATTAAGGTCTTAAGCTTATGTTTCAGCGCTAGCGATAAAGACACCAATCCTGGCGCGTAATTCTCCGTTGACCGCGCGTCAGCAGGCATCACAACAAACATCGATGATCCGGCACTAACAGATCCTAGCAATTCGTTAAGTTCCTTGCACGGGTACTCATAGCTTACTCCACGTATTATCGGCGGGAGTTCCTCGAGTTGTGGCGGTAGGAACGAGCGTATGCCTACCTTATCAATTATCTTGAACGGCACCTCACCAATACTTATCGGCGCTTCCCTAGCTTTCCTAATCTCTATGAATCTAGTCACCAAACCTCTCTCCACGTACTGCCTCAGAATCAGCACCACGTCTGACACGAATTCCACGTCCCCCAAGTCTAGCGCCTCCCTCCCTATAGGGATCTCAGCTACTAACACTACTAAAGACTTCTCGATCTTCGCGAGATTATAGAAGAAGTTTTGAAGTATTGCCCTGGTCTCAGAACTCTTCCCCATCAACGTGCTTAAGGGCGTGAAGCTATCCACCACCAACACCTTATACTTGCTTGAGTAAGTGCTTAACTCGTTGATTAACGTGTTGATTAGCTCAGGATCTATTATTATGGGTAACCCGTAAAACTTGAATAAGTCTCTAGACTCTAACTCGCTGAAGTCCATGCTGAACTCTCTCATGTGCCTGAAGAAAACCTCCTTAGATTCCTGTAGTGAGACGTAAAGGCATGGGATGCCTCTACTCGCGTTAGCGTAGCAAATAGTTGAGGCGAGCAAGGTCTTACCAGCGCCGGGATTTCCGGCGATCAAGATGAGAGCGCCGGGCTCTAAGACCCTACCTAAAATAATGTCTAGACTCTCAACACCCAACACGAACTTAGGACTTTCTGAAATAACTCTTCACCACTCCATACCTTGTTCGACTTACTAAGAACTTATATTAGCTTAAGGTAAATAAATGTTGTAAGGATTCAAGATCATGTACTCTCAGTACATACTGAAGCTACTTACGCGTCATAGGTACTACTCATGCACAACCTTTAATATATTAGAAAACCCTCTATAACTCGCAGGTAATGGAACATGGAAACACGTAAAATATTAAGTATAAGTGCTTTAACGATATTAGTGCTTGCTTTAGGCACGGCACTAGCTATGTGGTCTGAAACATTGTGGATAAACACGACAGTAAACACTGGCGAAGTAGACGTTAAGTGGTCTGAGTGGTGGTGCAGTGATCAGGGTTCTGACCCTCAGGGAGAAGGTTACCACAACTCAGAAGGTAAAGACGTGGCGTCATGTGGTGTTAGCGTTGAGAGAGTGGACGATGAAGGGGACGCTATTAAGTTGCTCGTGACTATCGATAACGCTTACCCAGGATACGCTGTTGACGTGTACCTGGTGGTGGATAACATAGGCACGATCCCTGTTAAGCTCTACGACTACAGCGTTGGGGAGCCGGAAGACCCGATAATAATGAGTCTCACGATACCTGAGGACACTCAGATAGACCCAGGATACAGCTCAACGTACATCCTACACATAGAGGTTCTGCAAGAGGCTGAAGAAAACGCGACATACGGACCGTACGAGATAGAGTTAGTGTTCGCTCAGTGGAACGAGGTAAGCAGTTAACACGGCGGTTAACATGTCGAAGGGATTCATCAAACAATTAAGTGTTGTGGCTTTAGTAGGCATAGTTCTAGTAGCTCTAGCTATGTGGTCTGAAACACTGATGGTGAATACTGTTGTAGAGACGGGGGAACTCGACTGGGAATTCGTTCCCGGCTCAGTAATATCTCGTGATGAATGCGGTCTGCCGCCCGGTTACTACCCCCTCGGTAATGACTGGAACGCCTCATACTATCCTTTGCCCGGATCTACGCAATTAGATAAGGACGTAGGTTGCACTAACGTGGCTCTGGTTGACAGTGATGGAGACGGAGATAAAGATACTATGGTCGTCACACTCAACAACGTCTACCCATGGTACTACACCCACATAGCGTTTAAGGTGCATAACGACGGCACGATACCCCTCAAGATCTGGAGGGTCGTGATCAACGGCGTTGAATATTACGAGTTGAACGAGCAGGAACTAAATCAAGGAGTTGAGCTAGACCTTAACGACGACGGGCAACCCGACGTTACTGTGTGGTGGGGCGATAACTTCGGAGTGCAGTTGCATCCTTGCCAGTCAGCTGACATAAGCTTTGATCTAACGGTGCTTCAGCCAGCACCTGAAGGAGCTTCACTAACCATATACATAAGCTTTGAAGCTATTCAGTGGAACGAGTACTACGTACCTACGTCTAGTCCTGCCTAAAGCTTTGGGTAGGAACCTCGTTAAAGCGTAAGTAAAACTTTTTTGAAACAAGAAATTAGTAAGATGTGAGTTTGCGGTGACTACCGTGTTAAGCAACAGGTATTTCTTATTGATTTCCTCGCTATCACTCATCTTGTTCGCTTACTTCTACGCTTTATTCTTGCCTCAGAGCGGCTTATTATATTACGTGATACCTTCGGTGACGGGTTTTCTTGTTTTAGGTCTTCTCTACGGTGAGGTCTTGAGGGTGAAGACTCTTTTTGAGGAGAGTCTCAGACCTATAGTTTTATTGTTTTTAGCCATAAGCGTGGCGAGCGACGTTATCTTAGGGTTTGTGAGCGGTTTCGGCCGTAACCCGCTAACACTTACTCAATCTCTCATTATCTTCAACTTAGTTAGGGAGGTCCCTAGAACTCTCGGGATGGAGTTCTTTAGAGGTTTTGTTTTAAGTAGTTCGAGGAGGGTTAAGACGTCGCTTATAGTAACTTCCTTACTATTTACTTTCTTAAGCTTTACCTATACCAGGTATTTGAGTTTACTTACTTCTAGTTATTCCAGCTCGTTGAATTTCCTTATGAGGAGTTTCATCCCTGTCTTCCTCAGCAACTTGCTGATCGGTTACTTATTTATTTTGGGCGGTATAAAGAATAGCCTCATGTATTCTATGTTTACGAGGCTCTACACGTATTTAATGCCTGTACTCCCAAACGTCTCAAGCGGTGTTTCAGCTGTTGTTAGCGTGATCCAGGTCTTCGCGTTCCTCGCTATCTTGAGTGTGGTGTATTTCGAGGATGTCGCGGTTGGTAGGGCTTCACGCACTTCCAAGTTAATGAGCTTAGGTTTCCTAGCCGTCGTGTTAGCGGTTTTGGCTTTCACGTTAGCTGGTTACAGGGCCTTAGTAGTAGTCAGCGGTAGTATGACTCCTTTCCTGAACGTCGGTGACGTGGCGGTGATTAACGTGAGGACTGACCCGAGCGACGTTAGGGTGGGTGACGTGATCGCGTTTTATTTAGGTAGGAACGTAGTTATACATAGGGTCGTTCAAGTGCTTAACACTAGTTCTGGAGCTTACGTGACTAAGGGGGACGCTAACGAGAGTCCAGACCCCTACAGAGTTTCTCACAAAGCGTTGTTAGGTAGGTACGTCTTTAAAATACCCTTATTAGGGTATGCGTGGATCTACTTAATGCAGGTATTTCTGAATTACCAGAACCTGGTGATCGCGGCTACTCTAGTCATGATGGCTAGCTCGATGAGGGGGTTGTTTAGGTGGTTTACCTATGGCGAGGATTAAGTCTTTTTTCGTGAAGCGGGGCAGGGTCTTCACGCGCTCCCTAATCATAGCTTTAAGCGTTGTTTTAATAATCTCGCTGACTGGTTTAGTCACATCATATAATTACCCTGATCAGGTAGTTGAGGAGATTCCGAGAGCCGTGATTTCTCAGAGGGTAGACCTGAGTTACGTAGTCTTAGTTAGGAAATCGATAATATACGATAACAGAACTGTTCTTCAGCCAGGTGAGGTGGTGTACGTTAAGTTCTTGGAGGGTTTCAACATCACTTACAAGCTTGAATTAAGTTCTAGTAGGGGGTTAGGTAGGGTTAGTGGTTCCTACGAGGTTTACGTGAATATATCCTCACCTATTTGGTTTAAGAAGATAGTGGTCGACTCAGGTGATGTGGGAGGGTTATTAGGCAGGGCTGGGAGTCTCTACGTGAACTTCACGTATTTAAGGGATTACATAAGCTTGGTTGAGAGAGAGGTAGGTAGTAGTAGAGCGTATACGATAAGCGTGGTTTTTGACGCGCGCACGAATATCGAGTTAACGAACGTGAGTAAGTCTTACGCGATTACCTCATTATCCAAGCTGGATATATACTACGATACTGGGAAGCCCTTCATAGACGTTAAGACAAGCACTCCGGAAACTAAATACGTTGATAGTATTAAGCAGGTTAAACCTACTGAGGTATCCTTAATACTATTCAGCATGAACGTCATCACCTACAGGCTCTTAACCATGTTCTCCTCAATAACGTCAGCCGGGCTACTAGCTCTCACGTTGATAGCGATCACTCAAGGCAGGTCAGGCGGGAAACCGCCTATAACGCTTCTTGAAAGTAAGTACAGAGATTTAATAATCTCCGGCGAGTTAGAGCAAGTTAAGCACGTGGTTGCCGTAATCTACGTACGAGATTTCAGAGACTTGATTAAAGTAGCTACTATGAGGAGGAAACCCATAGTAAAGTTGGGTGGTGAGAAAACGAAGTTTGCTGTGGTTGACGGGGACGTGGCTTACGTATATCGTGAGGTGGCTGGAAGCAATTAACGAGGTTAATATTAATTTATGGTGGGAAAAGCAGCGGGGATGAACTTGTTAAACTATTATGGTGTATTGTGTTTCCAGGCTTCTCAACGCGTTAACTATTTTGAGGGCTAGGTCTTTAATATCTTCGTGTTCGTTGTACGTGTAAAGCCTTACCGAGTCAATATCTTTGAGGAGGTTGAACATCTCCAGTATCTTATCGTGAAGTCTTGACGGGATCACGCCTAACACTTCCTCACCATCCATTCTCGCGCTAGCATAACTAAGTACTAGCTCTAACGCGGCTTCCCTAGCTGTCGAGCTGTTATCGATCAAGACTACGTGTAATTTCTTCTTACTTGTCTCACGCGTATTCGTTGCCTGCCTCCCCAACTCCCTCCTAACAAGATCTATAAGTCCCTTCGCAAAACGTCCGTCTAAGTCTCTCCTAATTCTCCTCAACTTATAGAGGAACTCCCTACCCTTAGGCGTGAGAACGTAATACCTCCTACCACTAACGCACACCTCAGATATTAGATTATTCTCTAACAAGAACCTCAAGTACTTCTCTAAAGATCTCGTGTTTAGGTTTGAAGCATATAATATCCTCGTCTTCAAGGACTTACCCTTGCCCTCTATGTGGTTAAGGATTCTGTAGATTATGCCGTAAGATACTCGATCCTCCTCTTCATCATAACTAGACATATCGAACCACTAATGATACATAGTTACAAAACTTATAAACATTATGTATTTGACATACCTCATAATTTAAAAACCAAAAATAGACTTTCACCACATTAATACTACGATCTAACATAACTAAAGCGTTAACTTCTTATTTAAACATGATTCAATTTCTAAACTAATATGAAGATTTTAATGTTTCATAACTTTAAAATATTTTTCATAGTTTAAGACGGTTTCGCCTCTTGAGGGTTTAGGGTTATGGAGTTCGTGTTGTGGGGGCTATATTTCCTTGAAACTTTGTTTCCCAGCGGTTAGTGATTTGTTTTTAGCAAAGAATTAGAATAAGTCGTGGTATAGGGCTACGGTCATTACTGCTGATAGGTATGCTAGTATTACTGAGGTTATTATTATTCCTGAATACGTGTTGAACAGTATCGTGTACATGCCGGTTATCGATAATATGTAGCTAGATGAGGCTATTCTTAGTATCGCTTGCTTCGGGGTTAAGCTCCTGGTTACTCTCATTATAGCGAGTAGTAGTTTATTGTTTCTTAACCTCCTATACGTCGTGAACTTACTTACTTCTTGCTTTCCTAAATCAGTTAGGGAGTAGTATACGGTGCCGTCACTCCCTACAGTCTTCTTCAGCAATCCGAGACCCCCTTCCTTCTTACAGAAGAGTTCTAGGTGTTCGGAAAGTGTTTGTTCGGAAGTCTTGAATAGCTTCGCGAATTTCTTCAAGTCTATCTTCTCTGAGTTCGTGAGTGCCAGGATTAACATGACGTCGTGGACGTGCTTGAAGGTCACTAAATTCCTCGTTATCGTGTTGATGTTATTAGCGTTTAAGCTGATTTGCTGAGAGCCTCTGAACTCACCTCCTATCACTAAGCTCATCAACTTCTCCACGTACTCGTTGCCTAACGCGCTAAGCTTATAACCACCCTCATCTGTTCTCTCAACTAATTCTTTATCGACTAGCTTGTTGAGGGCGTCGTAAGCTGTCTTAAGCTTCATGTTGAGTGCTTGAGCGATTTCCCTGACCGTGAGGCTCTTCCTAGAAGTACTCAAATACAGCATTATCTCTAGTTGAGCAGTGGATTTAGCGAAATCTAGTGTGGCGTCCAGTTCTTTAATGAGCTCGATCTTCCTGTGCATCATCTCCCTACTACCGAGGTATGCAGAACACAATCAAACCACCCCTAATTCTGGTCTACCAAGCCTTGAGTACTTAATAAGGCTCTCCCCAGCAAATCACTCAGCCTGTAGGAAGTCTTGGAAAGATGTTTTAAGAGTAACTTGAGCTTAGCTGGGTCAGCAACGTAAGGTTGGGAAACCTTGAGTGTGAGCCATAGGAAAACGCCTTCAGCGAGGGGAACGCCGGCGTAAACCCACCTAAACCCATTCCTATACATCAAGATAACGAAGCCGGCCTTAGGGGGGATGAGCGAGACATGCTCGGCGAAGGAGAGGAGATCCTCACCACCCTCAATAAAACCCAGTACCTGACCCCTCAAAGCGAGACAAGCGTCGACAAACACCCTCCCATCCACTAGCAAGCCAAGCAACTCCCTAACAGCGTCCAACCAAGACACCGAGAAACTAGCTACCGCATTCTTAATAAAGAATGCTGGGAGGACTCGACGACTAGTCGACGCATAGAAATGAAACGCTAGACTAGTACGTGACTGAGAAACGAATCCGCTACGTGGGAGAAGGCTTCGGAGAACCGTCGCTTAAGAAACAAACTTTTTAAAAAGATGTCGTCGACCACCATCACGAGGTGACTCAAAAACGCGCGTAACCCGAAACCACAAGAAAACCAGGAAAGGAATAACCGGGATAGAAGCAGCTATAGTCATGATAGCGTTCGTAGTAGTAGCTGCGGCCCTCGCGTTCGTAGTACTTAACATGGGGATGTTCACGACCCAGAGAGCTAGAGAAACAATAAACTCCGGTCTAGCGCACGCGTCCTCAGCACTGGAAGTTGACGGCTCAATAACGGCGCTAGTCAATAGTAGCGGGAAGGGCGTGGAGTTAATCAGCATACCGTTAAGGCTAGCGCCAGGAAAAGACAGCGTGGACCTAAACCCGGAGAAGCTAACCGTAGCGCTCTTCGTCACAGGAACGCAGAACTTAGCTTACGAGAACATATACAGCAAGGTATTCACGGCACATGACTGGACTAACGATGTTGGTGCTGATTATGGGTTATCTAGCATTAGTAATAATATAGATGCTAGTAACGGGCCTAATGCAACCATGATATTCGTTGTGGAGAGAGTTGCGGATACTGTACTGTCTTACGGTGAGAAAGTTCTGTTGGTGATTAAGTTCCCAAGTGCTTCTTGCCCAGCACCTTACGATAACATAAGGGTTGAGATCAGGACTCCTGAGGGTGCGCCGTTAACTGTTGAGAGGGTTGTCCCAGCCATACTGCCAGCGAGCCAGGCGGTAGCTCTGGGTTGAGGTGTCTTAAATGATCTGTCTTAAAGCTTATTCGTTCTTTTTTGGTGTAAAAGATTCTTCCAGGGTTTCCCCGTATCCCGTCATGCTCGTCACGCTCATTTCCTTCTCTCTGGCAGCTCTCACAACTTTTTGCTTGTGGGTTTTGTTTCGTGAGGGTTTCTACTACTCACTACTACTGTTGCTGCCACTCTACGTCTTCATTCATTTTTTCCTCGTAGGTCTTAAGACCCTTTTTGAGGGGTGGTCGTGATTGGGTGTGATGTTCCTTGGTCGTGTGATTGCTTCTTATGTAGGTTCCTCGTCAAGCCTTTCCTCAGGTTGCTATATGGTGGTAGGTTTTGTTCGGGTGGGGTGGGATCCGTGGTTGAGTCAGGTAGCGGTGTGGTGTCTGAGGAGGAGCCTAAGAAGGAATTAGCACAGTTGGTTAAGGCTTTGAGGGAAGCGGTAGTAGAGTTGAGGGAAGCTCTAGGAGAGTTAGGTAATCCTCTAAATCAAGTAGTTGCCGTGAGCAAGCCTGAGGAAGTCATCAGCACCTCAAGTAATGCTGAGTCCGAAGGGAACGAGAAGGACTTAAAGATAGATAAATTGCGTGTTGGTGAAGGAAAGCCGGTCACGCCTTACGCCGGGGATAAGAAAACACTTAGGAAGCCAGGTGTTGAGGGTAAGTACGTCAACTTGAAGACCCTCATGAAGTTCATGCGTTTAGCCAACCTACTGCTGGATAGGGTTGATAAAGACATGTTAATCCACTACATCACGTTCATGAATAAACTCAACCTGATTAGGGATGATGAGCTGGAGTTGATGAAGGTGATTATAGACCTAGTAGATGAGGGTAGGAAGAGGAGCTTAAGTGTTGACGAGCAGATAGCTATGTTCAGCATAATAGCGGACAACTTCGGTTTTAGGGATGAGTTAGTAGATAGTGAGTTAATGGCCTACGTGTTGAAGCTGATAGTCAGTAAGTAGTCGCTGGGTATCGAGAGCTTGAGGAATGGGATGCTGAGGCATGGGCTCCTCAACGGTGATAGCGCACGGATTGCTCACCATCGTCGGGGTCATCCTAGCCACTGTTTTCGGGGCTTTCGTAGTTACTAGAATAAATTACGTCAACAACTCTCTCTCACTCATCCTAAACTCTAAGCTTCAGGAACTCCAGATTGACGTCAAAATAATAACAGGTTTTTATAACTCAAGTGAGTCTATGTACGTTATTTACGTTAAAAACGTTGGGACGCTAAACATACCTCTAACCCAACTCTACGGCAAGACCGAGCTCTACCTGAATACCTACGACGGCCAGAATTACTTCTTCATATTAGGTGCTGGGGGCGGGGCTAACGAGGCCTTCGTGAGGGAGTTGGTGGAGGACGGGACCTGGAGCCCCGGGGAGACAATCTTAGTTAAGATGTTATTTCAGAGCAAGCCTTCTGAGCCGATAAAGGTTAAGCTAGTCTTGCCTTCAGGTGCTTACACGGAGGGGATAGTGCCAGGGTGATGGGGGTGGCCAGCTCTGCCAAGCGAGGTGGTGATTCCCTCAATAATTGTCGCGGTGTTCATGCTGGTGATGATAGTTGCCGGCATCGTCATGAACCTGAACTACACACTACTTGTTTTCAGGGAGGTGAGGGGGTTGAGTGAATCTCTAGCTAGAAACGATAAGCTGAGAATAATTGAGGGCTCCTTAATCAATGAAACCCTCATAGAGGTTAAGTTATCAGCTGTTGACGGTACTGTAGCGCCCTTAACCGAGGTTCAGTTTATCGTGTGTTATGAGGACTTAGAGGAACGCGTGACTACTTACCTACTCAAGTACTCCGTTGATGAGGGTCCTGGCTGGAGCTTGGTCGCGTTATACTCTGGTAACGTGCTGAGGGATTTGGAAGGAAGTAATTACTTGATTCCGGGGGAGGTAGCTGTAGTAAGGCTTAAGCTACCAACACCTAAATCCGAGAATAGCTCTGTAGTGGTGGTAGCGGTTAGTCCGGGAGGGCATAAGAGTAGTTGGGTGATAGGGGACGCGTAGGTACGTACCTACGCATAATGAAGTTCTCGACTTGAGGCTTGGTGGGGGGTTCCCGCACCCTTCCTACATGATCGTCGAAGGCGATAATGGTTCGGGGAAGACTGCTTTAGTTCAGCAAATTATTTACGGGGCTTTATCCGAGGGATTAAGCTCTTTAGTTATAACTACGGAGAGGAGTGTTAAAGAATTCCTTGCCGACGCCGCCGAGATCCGAATGGATATGAGTGATTACTTCATAGAAGGTTCGTTAAGGATATACACGGCTAACTTAAGGAGTTTGAGATGGGCTGGTCTCACGAATTCTAAGATCCTCGACATATTAAGTAATTTCTTCGAGGAGCATTCAGCGGATTATGATTTGATGGTGGTTGATAGTCTTACGCACTTAATTCACGGTGTTTGGTTAGGGAAGGTCTTGAATTTCTTTAAAGATCTGAGGTTCTTGGTTAGGAGAGGGAATACCTTAATACTCACGCTTCACCCGAATATCTTGCCGGGGGATATGAGAGCGAAGGTAGTGGGTATTTCAGACGTGTACGTTAGCTTAAGCAACGTAGATATTGGCGGGAGGACTTACAAGATGCTTAACTTAGTCAAGATGAAGGGTTTTAACGCGGGCGCCGACCCATCAATAATCTTCGACGTGGACCCAGCGCTGGGGATAAAGGTGGTTCCGATGAAAGCTACTAAAGCGTGATAGGCATGGCGTTCCCGAAGCTACACATACTTGTTAAGTCCCTCAACCCCCGCAACTTGATTGGTTCGCGTGGGAAGAAGGTAGTGCAGGAAGGGGTTGCTTGCCGCCCTCCATACTACGGTGATATAGAGCCTTGGTATCTTAGGGAGTACGTGAGCAGGAAGACTTCTGAGGTAGGTAGTGTTAGGGTAGTTGAGAAGCTTAGTAGCGAGCATAAGTTCATGAGAGACTACAACATAATATACCCTGTTGGTGGAGGGGTCTTCATTCACGTCTCTAGTAGGAGGTCTGGCAGGGGTTACCCGACATACACGGTGGTGGAGCCTCCTAGGCCTCCTGATAAGGTACTCCACTTAGTTGAGGAAAGGATAGCGAGGTTGATCCCGGATGATTACGTGCCTAAGTCTCCTGACGACAAGATATGTTTGTTGCTTAGTTTAGTGGGTGAGGTTTTCGATTTATTCGGTAATGAGTTAACGCGTTATTTGAGTGACGGGATTCCTCCGAGTGAGTTTAGGAACGTGCTGACGTACCACGTAGTGAGGGATAAGGTTGGTGTGGGCGTGATAGAGCCTTTCTTGAGGGATCCCTACCTAGAGGATATTTCCTGTAGTGGTTTAGGCAACATATACGTTGTTCACAAATATTTCGGTAATATGGAGAGTAACGTTGGTTTTATAGATGAGGGTGAGCTGAACTCATACCTCATATCATTGGCTGAGAAGATAGGTAGGCCCCTGTCTAGTGCTAGACCCATAGTCGATGCTACACTACCTGACGGTTCTAGAATAAACATAGTTTTCGGTAATGATGTTAGTTTAAGAGGCTCTAACTTCACTATAAGGCGTGTCTTGAAGACCCCGGCCAGCATAACCCAACTCATTAGTTGGGGGACTTTCGATTCGAGGATCGCGGCTTATATGTGGATGTTGTTGAGTGAGGGTATGAGCGGGTTCGTGTGCGGCGAGACCGCCAGCGGCAAGACTACCTCGCTCACCGCTATGATACCCTTCATAAGGTCTTCAGCTAAGATAGTCTCGATAGAAGATACTGCGGAGGTAGTAGTTCCGCACCCTAACTGGGTGAGGGAGCTCACTAGAGATACTGGAAAGCCTGAGAGTAGCGTGACTATGTTTGACTTACTTAAGTCCGCGCTCAGGCAGAGACCGAACTACATAATAGTCGGTGAGATTAGGGGTGCTGAGGGCGCTATAGCTTTTCAAGCGATACAGAGCGTTGCTTGGGAGACCCCGGTCTTGATTAAGGAGGTGAGGACCGGCAGGGTTAGGTTAGTGCGTATAGGGGAGTTCGTGGATAAGTTCTTTAATGACGACTCCGAGGGGAAGAGGTACGTTAGCGATTATGAGGTCCTCTCACTCAGTAAGTCTGGCAAGGTTGTCTGGGCCCCGATAAACTACGTCTTAAGACATAAGACTAGCGAGATTTACGAGATAACATACGAGAATGGAGGGCGTTTAAGGACTACAGGCTCACACAGTGTTTTCGTTCTGGATCTAGAGCTTATGAGGATAGTGCCTAAGCCCGTGTCACGTCTTAAGGAAGGTGATCTGTTAGTTTCTTTTGTTAAGAACCCCGGAATATTCAGTCATGAGGGGGTTGAGGACTCTCAGAACCTTAGCTTAAGGAAGCTTCTCACGAGGCCGATGACCTTATGGTTTATAATGACGAGTTATTACGATACCCGCGCTTTCAAGACGCTTGAATCGCTGAAGACTATGAAGGACATGATTACCTACTACGTGAGTGACGAGGGGGTCGCTATAGCGGTAGGGTGGATTGCCAGGTTGTTAGGGCTTGAGTCTAGCGTGATTATTCGTGAGGATGGTGAAGGTCCTCACGAGGTCAGAGTAAGTCTTCCTGAAGACGGGATCCCGTCAGAGATCATGGAGTCTTTATTAAGCCATGTTCAAAGCACCGGCATCTCCTTGAACGGTTGCGGACTCATTCAAGTATTAGGTGCTGACTCTGACGGGAGGATTTCTAGGGATGTTGCGGTTAGCGTAATCAACTTACTTAAGGGAAGCTTAAGTAAACTAGATTATGGCGGTCTAGACCTACTTAGCAGGGCTGAGGCTATTTTAAGGAGTGACTTAACCTTCTTAAAGGTTCGGAAAATCAGTAAGTCAAGATATGAGGGCTTCGTATACGACATATCGGTTCCTGAGACTGAGTTGTTTTTAGGCGGGTCTTCCCCGGTAGCTCTCCATAATACCGGGCACCCGGTCTTATCAACTTTCCACGCGTCAGACATAGATACGTTGATACAGAGGCTAACGAATAACCCTATAAACATCCCTAAGACTAACATAGGAGCTCTCAATTTCGCCTGGTTTCAATCAGCTGTGTACACTAGAGAGGGTTTCTTAGCTAGGAAATTAGTTAAGCTTTATGAGGTAATCGGTTATTACCCGCAGAACGACAGCATAATAGCCATACCTGTGTTCGTATGGGATCCTGTAAACAATAAGTTCATTTTTAGTGGTAGGGGGACTAGCTACCTGCTGGAAGAGAAGATTGCTGTCATGAGAGGCATACCTAGGAGTCGAGTTAAGGAGATTTACGACGAGCTTGAGCTGAGGGCCTCATTCATTAACGAGTTAGTTGAGAAGAAGGTTTTTGATTACTGGGATGTGTGGAGAGCTATCATTAAGGCGGGGGAAGTAGGTGTTGAGAAAGCTCTTGATCTCTTGAGGAAGGGTGCTCTCCTTTGATTCCTAGACTTGATGGCGGGTTGTTCGCGAAGAACTTAGCTAAGGGTCTTATAGTTGTTGCTTTTCTGACCTTAACTTACTTGATCGTATGGTACGTGGATATAGGCTATCCTCTCAACATAATCATCTTCCTGATCACGTCCTTCGTCACCACGCTCTTCGTTTTCGCTTACGGCATTATCAAAGCCAAGTACTTAACGGTCACTACCCCGGATATCGACTTTATTTTCATGTTGGCTCACGCGTACGCCGTATCTACCGGCGGCACCTCAAACCTTAACATAGTTTCTTCAGTGTCCGACACAGTGAGTTACCCGAAGATAGCTAAGTACATGAAGAAGGTAGTTAATTTATCCAGGAATTTCGGGTATGACTTAGCCAGGTCTCTCTACATAGTTAGTTCAGAGGTTTCTAAGCTTAAGTACTTAAGAGATTTTATGGAGAGATACGCAGCTTCTATAAGGGTTGGAGAAAGTGCTGAGAGGTTTATTGAGGTTGAGTTAAGGAATTACATGAATGTTTACGAATATTCTTACCAGAGAATAATGGACTCCGTTAACGTTCTCCTAAGCACTTATACAGCGGTACTTACCTCCGCTATATTCGTCGTAGCTAATCTCTTAGTTCTCTCAATAATGTTTGGCGGTGACTTAAGCATTGTTTTGATTTCGTTGATAGGGGTTTTCACGGCTACGGCGGTGATATTGATTCCTATATGGATGGTCTCACCTAGAGACATACTTGTGGTTAGTGGGAGTCTCAGGAGGGACGTCTTGAAAACCCCTAACCTAGTATTCCTCCTTAGTTGTGTGGCGTGCTTGGTCATTGTCTTGCTTCGTTTAATCGGTTTCATTAATTTAAGTCTTTACGTGACTCTAGCTCTGCTAGGTGTTGTTTTCCTTGTTCCGGGTTATATGTATGTGAGGGTTGAGAAGTTCGTGAAAGAAGTTGATAAAGACTTAACTGTTTTTGTGAGGATGTATGGCGGTAATCTCTCCATAGTTCCCTCACCTCTCAAGGCTCTGGAACCATTATTGAGTGTTTTGTTCGGTAAGGTTGCTAACGCTTTGAGGAGGTTACATACCCTGTTAAGTAGTCAGATAAGCTTTTCTGTAAGTCTTAAAGAATTCGTTCTCTACACCCGTTCAGAACTCGCGCACAGAATTTCAAGAATACTTGAAGATACTTTGAGGTTTGGTGGGGATTCTTCTAAGGCAGGCTTAAGTCTTTCAGAGATTTCTTTAATGATAGGTAGGCTTAGGCTACGTAGGTATCAAATACATAAAACATTCGAGACATCTACTTACGCCATATACTTGACGAACGTTTTATTAATAACCTTCATAACCTCACTCATGAGAATATTCGCTTCAGTCTTATCTCAGATACAGACCATAATGCCTTTCTACCCTCTCTCAGAACCCTTCATAAACGCGATAAATTTGTTCGTTATAATGTCGATTACTTTAATGAACACGGTGGCGCTGACGATTACTAACGGGGGTTTAAAACATACCGCGACTTACTACCTTGCAATCCTCCTGGTATTGGGCGGTCTTGGAGGGATCATATCGGACGTGTTAGTAGTGAACTTGCTACAGCCTGTGGCGGAGATAATTCTGCAGCCTGTGATACCGCTAGCGTGAACTTCCTCTACCACATCAACCAGGGCTTAAAATTAAAAATCTTTGGCTGAGTTTAGATTAGGTGGTGTGGGTTAGTAATTAAGGTATTTAGGGAGTTAGGGTATCTAGTAGTTGAGGGGACTCTTGCAGAGGTTTACGCTTTCTTAGAGAGGGTGGTTAAGGAGTTAGGCTTGACTGAGGACGTAGAGGACGCTTTAAGGATTTTAAACAATTTCGATGCTTACTACGATACGCTGAGAAAAAAGTTTAAGGAATACATAACACCGCGTAAAAATGAGAGAGACCTCCTCTTAGGTAGAGTGATAATAGATAAGATCAGGTTAAGAGTGGAGAAGAACCAGAAAATAGTGTCGATAGTGTTTGATAAGAGAGTGAACGAGGAATCCATACTAAGGTTGGTGAGTTAGTGAATACCCGCGATCATCAACTAGAAGACTCAGCTAATGCAGGAGTTACTCAACCTTTTTACTCTTGCCTTTAGTCGTTTTCTTTTTCTTAGGTTTCTTAACTGATTTCGCTTTCTGCACTGTTTTCTTCTGCCTTAACGAGAAAGACTCTCTCAACTTCCTTATATTCTCTACTACCTGGCTCACAGTATCCGGGTTCTTAAGCGCTTCAAGAAGTAATTCCTCGATGCTCAGCATAGTCTCTAGAGAGCTTATACTGAACGAGACTTTAGGCACCTCTACTTCCTCACTGCTTAAACTAACTTCTTCCTCGGCAGCAGTCTCTAAGCTCAGTATTTTCTCGAAACTCTCTTCCTCCGTCTCCTCTTCCTCCTCCCTCTCTTTTCCCTCTTCTGACATTCTAACACCTTAGAAGAGTTACTTGTGAATATTTATAAAGATTGATACGCGGTTTCTATTGCTTATCTATGGAGTAGTCCTTATGTATACTAGGACTAGTGAGCTAAGATGTCCGAAAGCGCGATGAAGTCGCTGAGTGCTGAGGTCGCTGACGTAGCTAGGAGAGTAGGTATAGTGAGGCTAACCCCTATTCAAGAAAAAGCTATTCCAGCGGTTTTGTCGGGTCAGCACGTACTGATAGTGGCGCCGACAGGTAGCGGTAAGACTGAGGCCGCGATGTTGCCGATACTCAGCATGATGTGTGAGAGAAGGAGTGAGGTCTTGCCTATAGCGGTCATTTACGTGACCCCTCTAAGGGCTCTTAACAGAGATATGCTGCGTAGGTTGAGTGATTTGAGCGGGATGCTAGGGTTTAAAGTAGCTGTCAGACACGGTGACACGCCGAGTACCGCTAGGAAGTTAATGAGTGTCTCACCCCCTCACATCCTGATAACAACTCCAGAGACTCTGGCCTATGTTTTAGTTAACGAGGATTTGAGGAAGTATTTAAGGAACGTTAGGTGGGTGGTGATAGACGAGTTTCACGAGTTGATTAGTAGTAAGAGAGGGGTTCACCTACTTGTTGATTTAGAGAGGCTTGAGAGGATTGCAGGGAGGTATCAACGCGTAGCTCTCTCAGCTAGTGTGGGCGATTTAAATAAGGTTAAGAACATCTTAGCTCCGGGCAGGCTAGTAGTAGATGTTTCGGTACCTATGTCTAGGGAATCAGAGATTAAGGTGGTTGTAGCTCAGCAAGATCTCCCCAGTGGTGGGTCTAGGAACTCCTTAGTCGAGGAGGTCGCGCGGCTTCTAACTAGGTTTAGGAGTGTCATAATATTCACTAATACTAGGGATGAGGCTGAGTGGCTCGGGAACGTGCTTAATAAGCGTGGACTCTCTGTTGAGGTGCATCACGGGTCTCTCTCAAAGAAGATTAGGGAGGAGGTGGAGAGGAAGCTTAGGGAAGGCTTGCTGAAGGCGGTGGTTTCTACCTCTAGCTTAGAACTAGGTATTGACGTGGGGTACGTGGACGCAGTTATTCAGGTGTCGTCCCCTAGGCAGGCGGTGAAGCTGCTTCAGAGGGTCGGTAGGTCGTCTCATAAGGCGTGGTTGAGGGCTGTAGGGTACGTGGTAGCTAGCGGGAACTTAGATGACGTAGCGGAGTCTTTAGTTATCGCTAGGAGGACTTCTAGTTACGACTTAGAAAAACCGAATACTTTTAAGGAGTCTCTCGACGTCTTAGCTCACTTACTGGTAGGTCTAGGTCTTGAAGGGAGCTTCACCACGGGCGAGGCGTTAAAGATTTTGAGGAAGAGCTACCCCTACGCGGAATTAACTGAGGAAGACCTCCAGAAGGTAATAGACTTACTAATTGAGTTGAGGTATTTGAGGAGGTTGCCTGAAGGCTCCTACGTAGCGACCAGTAAGGGCAGGATTTACTACTTGAAAACAACGATGATTGTTGAGTCTTCGCAATACGACGTGGTGGACGTGGTGACGGGCGGTCATATAGGGAGGTTAGACGAGGAATTCGTGATGTTGTCTGCAGAGGAAAACGCTGACGTGGTCTTATCGGGTAAGGTTTGGAGGATTCTCGGCGTGGATGAGGAGGCTAAGAAGATATTAGTGGAGTTAAGCGGGGATGAGAGTGCGTTAATCCCTACTTGGTCCGGCGAGAACATACCAGTAGATTTTAAGGTAGCTAGGGAGGTCTGTGCTCTCAGGCGGATGCTGGTTTCAGGAGGTAACGTGAGTAATTACCTGAGGTTTGCTGAACACGCCGGTGTTTTAGATTATCTGGGCAGGGTGCTCAGGGAGCACGTGAGTAAGGGCTACCCGCTACCTACCGAGAAGGATGTTCTTGTTGAGGTTAGTCGAGGCAATAATGTCTTAGTAGTTATTCATTCCTGCCTGGGTAGCAGAGGTAATTTAGGTCTTGCTCACGTGACCTCATATTACCTAAGTAAGTTACTTGGCGTGAAACCCGTCACAAAGCACGATCCTTACAGGGTCTACGTATTACTCCCGGAGGATGTTAGTGAGTCTCGCGTGGCGGCGCTCGTGGAGAGCTTATTGCTTGATGACGGAGCACTCGAATACTTGAGTGAGTCGTTGCTTAAGTCGAGCCTGGCTGAGTACGTGGCTAGGAGGGTTCTCGTAAGACTTGGTATCATGCCTGAGGAAGCCCCCCTCCAAGTCGTTAGGACGCTTATTAGCAAGTACGTGAGTCACGATGTTGTTAAGAAAGAAGTGCTTAACGAGATCTTAACACGTTACGTTGACCTAGACGTTCTCAAGAGTTTCTTCAGCGACGTTAAGCTAGGTCGCTTAACTAAGAAGGTTATGATAGTCAACGAGTTATCCCCGATAGCTTTGGAGGGGCTTAAAGTAGCCGGTGGTTATGGTAGGGTTGAGGTTGAGAAGCTCCCTAAGAACGTGGTAGTTGAGTTGCTTAAGAAGAGGTTGTTAGAGAAGGAAGTGAAGCTTTACTGCCTCAACTGCGGTGAGAGCTGGCGTGATGTAATTAAGAATTTACCGGAGAGAGTGAGTTGCGGTAGGTGTGGTTATTCCGTGGTAGGTGTTTACTTCGGTAACGAGGACTTAAGCAATTTGGTGAGGAGGGTCATCAAGTACGGTGCTAGGTATGAGTTCCTGGTTAGTGAGGAGGAGAAAAGAAAGTATGATGAGTTAGTAGCGTCCGCGAGACTCGTGTTAACTTACGGTAAGAAAGCAATCATCGCTCTAGCCGCGAGGGGTGTGGGCCCTCATAATGCCGTAAAAGCCTTAAGTTCCAGTAGTGAGGAAGAATTCTACTTATCGCTCTACGAGCTCGAGAAGAATTACGTGAGGACTAGGAAGTACTGGAGGGATTGACCTGCTAAGCGCTTGCCCACAAGCTCGTGAGGCGGCGGGCCCGTCGTTTACTATGCATACACCCTCAATATCTAAAACTTGTGATGGGAAGATTTATGTGTGGTGGAGGTCCTGCATGAGGTGATGCCCCTTGATTGATAGGGGGATCAAGGTTTGTGTTTTGAGGATAGGTCATAGGCCTGAAAGAGATAAGAGGGTTACCACTCACGTAGCTCTTACTGCAAGAGCTTTCGGCGCTTCATGTTTTGTGTTAGGTGACGTAGAAGACAGGAGTGTTTCGGAGAGCTTGAGAAAGGTTTGTGAGAGGTGGGGTTGCGGCGGCTTCGAGTATGTTTCAGGTGTTTCTAGCGTTGAGTTCGTTAATAAGTGGAAGAGTCTCGGCGGCTCCGTGGTGCATCTCACGATGTACGGCTTGCACTTGGATGACGTAATCAACACCATTAAATCATCCTCTAAGGACTTGCTGGTGATAGTTGGTGCTTCTAAGGTTCCGAGGATTTTCTACGAGTTAGCGGACTTCAACGTCGCTATAGGTCACCAACCACACTCGGAGGTTGCTGCCTTAGCGATTTTCTTGGATAGGCTTTTTGAGGGTAGGGAACTACACCTTATTTTCTCTGATGCGAAGTATTATATAGAGCCGTCGGTTAAGGGGAAGAAGGTGGTTAGGGTTGAGTAAGCTCAGGAAGTTAGACGAGTTATCTAAGTTTATCGAGGAATACGTAGGGGATTCAGGCAAGGCTGTTTTCGAGACCTTAGTCAAGCATAATAAGGAATTGACGGATTCAGAGATTGTTTCAGAAACAGGTATTAACGAGCAGGAGGTTAGGAGGGCTTTATACGAGTTGCACTCGCTGGGCATCGTCGCTTATAAGAGGAGGCAAAGCCCTGAGGACGGGAGGTTTATCTATACCTGGTTTATAGATGGGGGTAGACTCAATCAAGTACTCCTTCAGAGGAAGAAGGAAGTCTTAAATAAGCTTAAAGCTAGGCTAAGCTTCGAATCCAATAATACGTTCTTCGTGTGCGACGTTGACGGCGTTAGGCTAACCTTCGACGAAGCTTACGAGAACGATTTCAAGTGCCCTAAATGCGGGGCTGATTTAAGACCGGAAGACAATACGGCGGCGAAGGAATTCCTGAAGGGCATGATCGCTAAACTCGAAGAGGAAATATCTAATGAGGAGAAGGAACTCACTAGTTGATTTATTCGCTGGCGGGGGAGGGTTTGCAAGGGGGTTTTACGAAGCAGGTTTTGAGCCTGTCTTAGCCGTAGATATTGATGAAGCTTCCGTCAAGACTTACGTGTCTAACTTCCCTAGATCACTAGTTATATCGGAGGACGTGCGCGGGCTTGAGTGTTGGAGACTACGTAACCTCATCAATAACTTGAAGGTAGACGTGCTGATAGGTTCCCCACCCTGCGAACCCTTCACAGGCTCTAACCCTAGGAGGATGAAGGATCCCTTGGACAGGCTGTATAAGGACGACATGGGTAGGTTAGTTCTGGAATTCATAAGGATTCTTGAATGCTTGGAACCAAGCTACTTCGTGATGGAGAACGTGCCCGCGATACTAGACGGGGATTTGGGTTCGGCGCTCAAGGAAGAATTCGGTAGGGCTGGTTATGAAGTTTACTTCAATCTTCTTAGAGCGGAGGATTACGGAACCCCTTCAAGAAGACTCAGGGTATTCGCTTCCAACATCATCATAAACCCGCCTAGGGTGAGTAAGTCAGTCACTGTGGCGGAAGCGCTCTCAGGCCTGCCTGAACCTTCGGCAGACCCTCAGATACCTAATCATGAACCGCCACCCAGTCTTAGTAAGTCTAAGCTTAAGAAAGCTCTTAGGCTTAAATGGGGTGGTTCGGCGGTCACGTATGAAGGTGCTGAGGGACGTTTACTACCTAACCTAATAAAGCTACATCCTTACAGAGTCGCGCCGACGGTTTTAGGTTCCTCAAGATTCATACACCCCTTCGAGAACAGGTTGTTGACCGTGAGGGAGCAAGCTAGGTTGATGGGATTCCCCGATAACCACGCGTTTTTAGGGGGGAGGGACCAGCAATATAATCAAGTGGGTGAGGCGGTCCCGCCACCGCTAGCTAAGGCGATAGCTCTCGAACTGCTTAAGCGTTTAGATGCTTGAGGAAATCAACTGTTTTATTAAAACATGATCGCAAGATATTTTGTGAGACCTGGTATCGAGCGATTTTAAAGCGTGTGAAGGGTGGGAGTGATGGGTCGAGATCGTGAGGGTGTAGGGGTTACTGGAGGTGTTGAAGGCAGTCTAGAATTGGTGGTGGTAGTCAATAACGTCTCGTCCCCTCAGAGATTAATTGATTTCGCTAAGTTAGTTTATGGTTTAACTAATTTAAGAAGCAGCTTAGTCTTCACCAGAGTTTCCGGTATGGCGGCTCAGACAGGAATTCCCGAGGTTGGTAGGTACTTGTTTAGGTTAGGTAAGCCGTTGCTTATCCTACCAACTCCTCAGGACGTCATCGATTTGTTAAAACCTGATAAGGTCTTAGTGTTGGCTAAGACGGAGGTTTCTAAGGATATAGAGGAGGTAGCGAGCGGCTTGAGAGGTAAGGTAGCTCTAGTAGTTAACGGCGGTGACACACCGCCCTCTAAAACAGAGCTTAGTTTAGGAGATCACGTAATGGTAGGCGAGCTCGACCCCTCCACACCCCCTCAAGCAGCACTCGCTATAACGCTCTACGTAATCGCGAAGAAACTCACGTGGAAAAACATTTAAGCCGTGTTACAATAAGAAAATCGTGGAGCCGGGTCGTCTAGCGGCCAAGGATGCGGGGCTTTGGACCACGTGGGAAGAACCCCCGTGACCGGGGTTCGAATCCCCGCCCGGCTACCAACCCCTTATTTAACTTCATTATCCTATAATGAGGTGGGATAATTCGTGGAGTGCTGGCTGTCCAGTCCTGAAGCACTCGCTCCTAAGGGAATTAAGTTTGTTTTCCTATGTAGTCATGAACCTAAGGATATCTTCTTTATTGAGGATTTACACGAGCACGCTTCCCTAATTAGCGAGTTCATGAGTAGAACTCTAGGCGTTGGGGATCTTAAGGTGGTGTTTAGCGATAATGAGGTCATAGGTTCTGATTATATTTTATACTCTTACAAGGTTTTTCACGGGGGAGATTACGTTGGTACTTGCAGGTTTGTGGCTTACTGCAATAAATTAATTAAGTCTTTATGCACTATTAGTTCGGGGATTGTTTTTGAGAGGTCCTGATTCCTTACCTCCCGGGCAGAGGGCTGTTCCGAACTTCATAATCTATAGGATCCTCGGTCAGCCGGAGGTAGATATCAATTCTTGGAGACTCAGGGTATTAGGTGATGTGAGCAAGCCTCTAACATACGCTTACGAAGACTTACTGAAGATCGTTGATACGTCTTACGTCTCAGACTTTCACTGCGTTACTGGATGGTCTGTGAGGGGTGTTGTTTGGGAGGGTGTCTCGTTACGTAAGCTCGTAATGGAGGCACAGCCCTTGAAAGGTGTTGAATGGGTTTACGTTAGGAGCTTAGATAAATACACCACGGTGATACCGTACGAGGATTTCATTGATGAGAGGGGGATCCTTGCGTTAAGAATTAATGGGAGACCCCTAAGTCTTGAGCAGGGTTTCCCAGCCAGGATTTTCATACCGCATCTCTACGGCTGGAAAAGCGCTAAATGGGTGGCTGAAATCATATTCACTAAAGAGTATAAGGACGGGTATTGGGAGGCCCTAGGTTACCACAGCAGAGGGAACGTTTGGAGAGAGGAAAGATTTAAGTAGTCAGTCCTCCCTTTAAAGAATTGCTTTAATTGATTGATCGATTTAAAGTCATGCATGAAAATATTCAAGCAGATCAATTAATATAACGTCATGTTTGGTTAAGTGTGTTAATCTTTATTAACCTCAAGAACGATTTGTTAACGGTGAGTCTTAAATGAAGAGCTTTAGTGAGTTAATATATAGTCAGGAAAGAGCTCCTGGCGAAGCGATAACGAAGGTTGAGACGCATACCCCGAAGATAGAGGCGCCTGATACCGTGAAAGCTAACGAAGCATTCGAAGTTAAGGTTTTCGTAGGACCTCATCCAAACACCGTGGAGCACTCTATCAGGAGAATAGAGCTCTACTTCTACGAGGAAGGTAGGTCGTTTAACCCGATAAGATTAGCGACCACGGAACTAGAACCTGTTTATAGTGAGCCGGAAGTAAGATTTAAGGTGAAGCTGAAGAAGAGCGGAGTCATATACGCTGTAGAGTATTGCAACCTACACGGCTTATGGGAAGCTAGGAAAGAAATTAAAGTCGAGTAAATTTATTATTTCAAATTCAATACCTAAAAAACGTTAGCTATTCTCTCAATAAAGTAAGTTATAAATACTCTGATCGTGCTCGACTCACTATATTCTAACAACTTGGTAGTGAAGCATTGTCAAGAAATATCTAAATACGTCAGGATCTCCTTACTAATATCGTTTAGTTTTTGAAGGTCTGCTTCCGTAAGCAAGCTATTAACAGATAACTCCCTGGAGAGCTTGAATTTAGACTTCATTAGGATATTCTTCAACTCTCTTGATGCCGCGTCGTTCCAGCCGTACGTAGTTATGAGGTATACGGGTTTCTCAGCGTTTGATTTACTCAGCAATACCTCCAGCAAGTATTTAGTTATGGGGAAAACGGAGTTATCGTATGTTGAAGTAGCTATGACGATTACCTTAGCGTCAATTACTTCCCCTAGGAAGTCCGAGACGTTGTCTCTATGATACGACGTGAACCTGAATACTTTAACGTCCACGTTATCTTTGCTTACAGCGCTCAAGAGTTTTCTAATTATTTCTTCGTTGTAGCCGTACATAGACGTGTAGAGGATGACTACCTTCTTATCTTTCGGCACGGCCTCAGCCCATGAACGGTAGAGGTTAAGCACTTCCTTAATGACGTCAGCTCCTGATAAGACGGCGCCGTGGGATGGAGCTATTAACTCGATCTTTAAGTTAAGTGTGGAGAGCTTATCTAAAGCTTTAACGACGTTATCTCTGTAATGCCCTATTATGTTGACGAAGTATTTCCTCATGTATTTGACGTAGTCTGTCCTCAGAAGGGTTAAATCGCTTATCGAGTATGGAGGTACGGAGTAGGCGCCGAAAGCGTCGCAAGTCATTAAAGCACTGAGTTCCTCTATGTGGGTGAAGATAGTCTCCGGCCAATGTAACCAAGGTGTATGCAGGAACTTCAACGTTATGTCATCTAGCCTTAATACCTCGCCGTCCCTCACAGGCCTGAACTTAACGTCTATGCCTAGAAGGGATTTTATCAGCTTAGCTGTTAGCGGGTGTCCTAAGACTTCAGCTCTAAAATCGCTTAAGTTACTTAATGCTTTCAGAGAGCTGCTGTGATCGGGTTCCATGTGCTGGATAACCACGTACTTAATATCCCTTAAATCAGTGACTCTCCTAAGAGCGTCAACGTATTCTTCCGAGAAACCGTGTTTCACGGTATCGAAGAGGATTGACCCCTCACTAGTTCTTAAGACGTATGAGTTGTAGGTAACGCCCTCAGGTATCTCCCAAAGTGATTCAAAATACTTTATGTCTCTGTCAACAGCTCTTAAGACTATTAAGTCTTTCAGAACCTCCCTAACCTCAACTGTTTTCATGTGAACCCCTATAATATAGTTAGGAAATCCTTAAAACCTACGTGTTAGTGGGGGCTTTCTTCAAATAAAAATAAAATGTTTTCTATGTTTGAGGTACACGAACTACTTACGAGCTTCAGCCACTCTCTTTAGGTAGGCTCTTGCCTCAGCCGCATCCTTTGATGGAACTTCCTTATGGCAGAACCACCAGTCAAAGCACGTGTACTTCCTCAGTCTCTCAGAAGCTTCATCCATGGTTGACGGGGGCGGTATAATAGCTCTCTCACCTATTAACTCGTTGTTAGGCCAGTTGGCGGGTATGGCTACGCCGTGTTCTTCATGTACTTGCAGCGCTTTCAGTATCCTGAGTATCTCGTCGATATTCCTGCCTAGCTCTAGAGGATAGTATAATATTACTCTTATAATACCTTCAGGATCCACCACGAATACAGCTCTGACGGTAGCCGTTGTTGATTCAGCGTGAAGTAATCCGAGCTTCTCAGCTACCTGACCCCTGGGATCCGCTATTATGGGGAACGGTATCTCGTAACCTAGTTTCTCTTTTATCCACTCAACCCACTTAATATGGCTATAGTTACTGTCCACACTCAATCCTATGAGCTCGGTGTTGAGTTTCTTGAAGTCTTCGTACCTGATAGCGAAAGCCACGAACTCGGTAGTGCATACCGGTGTGAAATCTGCGGGGTGGCTAAAGAGAATGAACCACTTACCCTTATAGTCGTCTGGTAAAGTCTTCTTACCGTAGTTAGTGACTACCTCGAGTCTCGGGAAGGGCTCGCCGATCAAGGGTATTAAACCTGGCATTTTTGTTCACCAAATAATATATAAGTATAGGGATATTTAAATCTTTCCATTAAAAAACCGCAACATTCTCTTAATTTTTCAAACGGATAGACTCGTAAGCAAGTCTTTGAGGTTCCTAGAATTAACTAACCTGGCGTGATTGTTTGAGGGGTCTGTGGGTGTTTTGAGTTTATTAGTTAAGGTTCTACCGTGTAGTATATCCTCTTTCTTTTCTTACCTCTGTTCTCCGTTTTTAAGAGAACGAACTTACCTATCTCGATCGTGTTCTTGACGTGGGGTCCTCCGTCAGCCTGTATGTCGACCCCCGGTATCTCCACTATCCTTAAGGTCTCTATGTTTGGCGGCATCCTAGCAGCCAGTTTCACTATACCAGGTATTTTCATGGCTTCCTCTCTATTGAGCCAGTAAATCTTTACTTCTATACCCCTCTTTATTATCTCGTTGACCTCCTCCGCAGCCTTACTGAAAACCTCTTTCTCATCTCCTTGTATGTCATAGTCTTCCTTAGCTTTATCCGGCTCGACACTACCTCCAGTGACTAGGGAGCCGTACTTAGAGTACATAACCGCGGAAAGTATGTGTGCAGCTGTGTGCAGCCTCATGAGCCTATACCTCCTCTCCCAGTTTAACTCGCCTATGACTGAGGAGCCGGGTTTCAAACCTTCAAGGCTGTCGAGTACGTGAATGACCTCGCCTGAACTCTTATCGATTATTACGTCCCTGACCTCATACCTCCTCTCACCAGAGTATAGCCAGCCAGTATCGTTAGCTACCCCTCCGGAAGTGGGGTGGAAAGCGGTCTTATCTAAGATTACGCCGTCACTAGTCAACCCTACCACAACTGCTTCAAACCTCCTTAAATAGCTGTCTTTCTGGAACAGCAACTCAGTAACCACTTAAACCACCAAGTATTATTAAACACCTTAAAATATTAGATCTCGCGTCCGCGACCAAGACGGTGGAGTAGGGTTAAGATATTTATAATATGTTGCACGCGAAGTTTATTTTTCGGGGCTGTACGATGACTTCAGAGAGCACGCAAGTAAGGCTTAGAACGTACATAGACATGGTTGAGAAAGCCTTGAAGACTTTGAGAGTGGTGAGTAGTGGTAGGGAGGTGAGCGAGGTGATAAGGCTTGCGGCCCTCTACTTAAGTGACGCTAAGCACTACTTTAGTCTCGGCGATTACGTGACGTCGCTATCGTGCGTGGCTTACAGCGAGGGATTACTAGACGCTTTAAGGTTGACGGGTAGTGTCGAATTCGAGTGGGTGAGAGAGAAACCTAGGAAGGTCCTTGTGGGAGGAACCTTCGACTTGCTGCATCCAGGACACATACATTACGTGAAGAAAGCTCATGAGAAAGGCTTAGTGTACGCGGTGGTGGCTAGAGACTCTGTAGTAAAGAGGATAAAGGGGAGGGAGCCCGTGCTAGACGAGAGATCGAGACTCACCCTGGTTTCCTCACTCAAGTACGTGTACGAGGCGATACTGGGTGACGAGGAAGACTTCATGAAGCCCGTGATTAAGGTAAGACCGGACATCATATTGTTAGGTCCTGACCAACCCATAGACGAGCATACCCTAATACGAAATAGTGAGAGACTAGGTCTGAACCTGACCGTGGAAAGATTGGGTGAGAGAGTGGGGGGTCACTTAATGTCGACAACAGACGTAATAAAGGAAGTCCTCCGCAAGTATTGCGTGAATAAATCCGCGAACGAAAAATAAATGAGGGTGGGTCCGCTTCATTTGCCGGACGTGATTATCAAAGAAAGCTAGCCTACCTCTTCCTAAGACCTGTCCTCCTAGCGGCTATGTGCCCTACCTTCCTACCCGGCGGCGCGTTTCTGGATACTGTGGACGGGTGTGACTTTCTTTGGTGATGCCCGCCGCCGAACTTGTGGCTGACAGCGTTCATGGCTACTCCCCTAACCCTAGGCCATTTATGAGCTTTCACCTTCCACTTATGGTAGGCGGCGCCAGCCTTGAGTAAGGGTTTCTCAGGCCTCCCAGCACCTGCAGGAACCCCTATAGTAGCTCTAGCGGTGCTCAAAATACTCTTCTGCCTCTTACTAGGTAGGAGAACTATCGTGTACTTATCAGATCTGCCGAGAACTATAGCGTAACTCCCAGCTTGCCGAGCCAGCTTACCGCCGTCACCAGGTCTTAACTCTATGTTGTAGATCTTAGTGCCCTCAGGTATCTTGCCTAGCGGGAGGGTGCATCCCACGCTTACGGGTGCTTCAGGACCTATGAAGACTTCCTGCCCTACGTACATACCCTCAGACGCCGGTATGTAATACTCGTTACCATTCTCTAGAACTATCCTAGCTAGGGGGACCCACCTGCCAGGGTCGTGCAGTAGTTCAGCAACCACCCCCCTATACGTGCTATCAGTGGGTGGGGGATACTTACTCTCAGCAACTCTGGTGTGTGAAGGACTCCTGAAGTTTTGTCCGCCGCGCCCCGCTCTCTGCTGAAGCGTCTTCTTACCCACCTGGCACCACCTAACTAAATAAGACCTAACCTAGTCGCGATTTCACTAGCCTTATACTCCGGCTTAAGCTTAACGTAAGCTTTCTTCTCCCCCTTCATAGTTATCAACGTGTTCACCTTCTCTACCTTAACGTTGAAGAGCTTCTCTACAGCCTCCCTTATATCACTCTTACTAGCTCTTAAGTCGACTATGAAAACCAGTGTGTTGTTCTTCTCTATTAATGATAGAGACTTCTCAGTAGCTAAAGATCTCTTAATTATGGACGCGGGATCCTTCAAATACCCATCACCTCAAACCTCTTCCCAAGCATTTCTAGAGCGGATTTAGTGTATATGGTTAGCCTGCCGGGAACACCTCCCGGAGCTAGGTGTATGACGCTTAACATACTAACAGGAACTACGTCCACCCCGGGCAAGTTTCTGAAAGCTTTATAAGTGTCGAGCTTCTCATCATGTACTACGATTAAGAGGGACTTAGGCTCCACGTACCTCCTACCCCTCATCTTCCCCTTACCAGCCCTGATCCTGGTCTTCTCACGCACCCTCTCAACATCCGTGAAAACCCCTAAATTCTTGAGTAGCTTCCTGGCGTCGCTAGTCCTAGCAACGTTTAGAGCCTGATCCTCAACTACGACTGGCAGGACCTCCTTCTCGAATGTATGTCCCCTCAACCTAACTAATTCTGGGTGGCTGGTCGCGGCTATGGCTGAAGCGATAGCTCTGACCCTCTCCTTCTGGTTAATCTCCTCCACAATAACTTTATCTACTTTCGGCGGGTGAGCTAATCTGCCGCCCCTAGTCATAGGGGCGAAGACAGCGCGGCCGTTATCGAGTCTAGGCACTCTGGCAACGCTATGCCCTATACCCCACGACTCACCAACTCTTCTCTTACCGGCTAAGGGGTCCCTCCCCTTAGGTTGTAGTCTAGCAGTAAAGGAGGATAAGAAAGCTCTCCTAATCAAGTCCTTCCTCACAGGAAAGGAAAAAACGCTTGGGAGTACAACATCACCGACCACGTTACCGGCTGCGTCATACACCGGAACTCTCTTCTCAACGATTTTCTCGCTAATGAGTAGCTTCTCAGCCATCGCTCAACACCTTGACTCAAATCTTGCTTTCAAGACTTATATAAACAATCTTAGGAGCTTTGTCCGGCGCCCAGCTCGGGGGTCTGATAGGCCATCTAAGGACTAGCGGTCTCTTAGGGGTTCCCTGCACAGAACCTGCGAGGACTACGTAATCGGTCCTTACCTGACCGTAGTGCGGGAAGCTGCTCACGGGGGTTATCTTACTCCCGTCATCACCCATGATGAGTATCCTCTTATTGTACTCGGTCCTCCTATGGAACCCCATCTGACCTGGTTGCGGGACCGGGCTTATAGCGCCGAACGCAGGGCTCCTAGCACCTATCCTCCTATGACCCTTCCTATGCTTATGCCACTTAGGTAATTCCCTAACCCCAAACCTCTTTATCACTCCTTGAAAGCCCTTACCCTTAGTAACCCCTATGACGTCCACGAATTGCCCGGCGCTGAAGACGTCGAAAATTCTCAGAGGCTTGCCGAGAACCCCTACAGCGTACTCTACCTGAGCTCCCACATCCCCGCCGCCAAGCCTAACCTCAATTACGTCAGGGACTTTCTTACTAAGACCTCCGGTTAGCTTAGGTTGTGAGGCCATTATGAGGGATACCCTAGCGATGCTGTCTTTCATTCCGTCGAGTTTCTTAATAGTTTCCTCGAGCGCGTCCGTAGAAACTGAGAGAGTCTTGATCCTCCTGTGAATCTCTAACTCCTCAGGAGGTCTTGTCCAGACCTCAGTCAAGGTCTTAAGGCCTGATACGGTGGCTTCATAAAACCTGGCAGCTAGGGGTATCATCGGGGGAGTCTCGATAACTGTTACAGGAACGAAGATTTCCTGCCCGTAAGTCGGTCTCCCAGGACGATCATCAACTAATATTACGTGAGTCATGCCGACCTTATAACCTAAGAAAGCGAGGGGTCTAGGACTCTCTAACGATACCTCAGGCCACGACCTCACGGAAGGCACGAACTCAGCGGCTCTCTTCCTAGGCCTAACGCCTAAAGAACCCCTGCGCGGAGCACTCCACTTCCTCCTAGCCATCAGTCACACCCGACCATCTATGATCCTAAATGTTTTGGTGATAAGTGCTTAAATACTTTTACGCTTTCCGTATCAGAGAGGTGCTTTAAAATCTATCTTCGCCCTAGTCTTCACGTTTTCAGCGCTTTTAGGTGGTAGGAGCTCGCACAAGGTCTTCTTAAGCTCTGTCAAGCCATCTCCTCTTAGAGCGGAAACCCTCACTAAACGCCAACTCCATAAGTAGTTGGAGGACATGTATTTCTTTACTAGCTCCTCCACATCTTCTAGGTCATTACTTAAATCTATCTTGTTTAGAGCCACGACGAGTGGTTTGCCGAAGTACCCTATCTTAGATAATATGTTTAAGGAAGCCCTCAACTTCGACTCGATAACGCTTAAGGGTTCAGAGGAATCTAAGACTAAAACAGATAAATCAGATAGTGAGATCTCCTCCAGCGTAGCGTAGAAGGCTTCTATGACTTCCGGGGGTAAGTCTCTTATGAATCCCACGGTATCGACGAACACTACTTCCGAGCAATCTATCGGAGCTAGCGCTGCCTTAGGGGAGATGGTCGTGAACATCTCGGGGCCTGTGGGCTTACTTAGCTTAGTTAAGGAGTTAAATAGAGTTGTCTTCCCCGCGTTAGCGTAGCCTGAGATCGCTACGTGGGGGAATCCCTTAGAAACCCTAAACTCCCTCTCCCTCCTCCTCCTAACCCTCAGCTCGTTCAGGTCTCTCCTTATCCTCGTGAGTCTCCTCCTCATGTGGTTGTAGTACGTCTCCGTAGCGTACTCTCCCGGACCCATGAAGCCCGGTAGCTCGCCAAGCTTAGCTTTCCGTATCCATTCCTTAATGATGGGGAGCTGATAAGTTATTTCAGCCATCTCTATCTGCAGCTTAGCTTCCTTAGATCCTGCGTGGTTAGCGAATATCTCGAGAACCATCAATATCTTGTCTCTGACGCTTACTTTCAACTCTTTCACTAGGTTAACTACTTGGCGTGGGTGTAGGACCTCGTAAATATAGATAGAGTCTACCGTTGTCTTGCCTGAGTTGAGGGATTCAAGGAATTCCTTAACCTCGTTCAGTAACCTCATGTTGAGGAAGTAGTTCCTGTCAGGTCTATAGTCGTTTCGTAGTATGAGCTTCTTGACCACGTTTAGATGTATGGTGTCGGCTAGGGAGAGTGCCTCACTCAAGTCTCTTTCCTTACTCACCAGTATAGTCTTCGAGCTCATCAATTATTTCTTCTCCTCTTTTCTTAAAACCATTACGTCACCTATCGTGAGCCCCGTACTACCCTTACCTAAGTTCTTCGAAGTACTAACTTCTGTGTCAACTACGGGTTCTAGTAGCTGTATCTTAAGCACATTCTCTAGCTTGCGAGCTAAGTCTATTGAGGGTACGAGACGCCCTGCCTCTATCCTCTTAATGACGTTCTCGCTCTCCTTAACGGCGTTAGCGAGTACTTTCTGCGACCACCCCAGCTTCTCCCTAGCTTTTCTTACCCTCTCATGATAATCCGGAACCACCTCGTACTCGTCTACCGCCTTACCGGTTTTCAGGGACGTCTTGATAGCTTTTTGCGTGGTTAAGCCGGGTTTGCCCGGGCTTGGGCGAGCTAACTCATTCTTCTGTGCGGACTCCCTCAACTCAGCGCTCACAGCCCTCTTAGAAACCTTGGAATAACAAGAAGAACACAGGACTAGCCTAGTTCCCTCAACGTAGACTACCTTAGCTTCCCTCTTCCTCATAGGCTTGCCGCACATCTCGCAGTAAGTTATGTCGCTACTCAACTACCTAACCCTTTACATAATTCTGTTAAGCACGCTATTAAGCTCTCATACCAATCAAACACTCCCTAGACAACGGGCACTTACCACACCCTCTACTCAAGCAGAAGGTCTTGCTATGTAGGAAAACAACGGTCTGGAACCAACCGCTTAAACGTCCCAGCCTACTTCTTAAGAACGCTTCAACGCACGTCTTCCTCACCGGGCACTCGTCGCAGACATACCTAAGACAATAGTTTTTGGCTGGAGGCGTTAGCTTTTTGGCGACCTCTCTTAAACCCTTCAACCTATTAAGGAATTTTAACATGTTGGTGTCTATCGGGGCGTAGCTGGGGTTTAGCTTCACGAAGAGCATGTAAGCATATAAAGTCTTAGGACCTACGCCAGGGCACGTTAGGAGGGCTCGCGAACTCTCCGGAGACCCACTCAAGGAATTCCTTATCCTTAAATAGCAACGCAAGGTCTTCGGCAACTCAAGTACCTGGTAGCTGCCGCTGATCCCAGTAGCTAGGGAGAGCGGTTCAGCGTTGATCAATGATTCTATTGAGTGGAAGGACTCAAGGATTTTCTTAACCCATCTCACAGTGTTCCTGTGGTAGTCAGTATTACGTGAGAGGATTATGGACGTGAAGAGTTCTAGGTCGTCTAACGGGGATGTAGCGATGCTTACGTCGGTGTATAAAGGAATCATCTCGCTTACTAAGTCTTTGAAGTCCTCGTGGACCTCTTCTAGGTAATCCCTCACGTCATACCATGAACCAGACAAGTATCGTGAGTACTGAATACACTCGATCGAATCACTTAAAGCGTAGAGCTTGTTTCCATCAATCACTAACTCAGTCCCTCTGCAGTATCCGTGTTCTTTAACAGCTCTGAAACCGTTGCTAGATATCGAAATCAGCGGTAGCGAGAACGAAGGGTGGAAAAGCTTGGCTAAGTTGAATTCAGGGTCCTCAACGAATTTGATGAGTGACTTGATCATGGCAGGACCTTCACGTCCGGCTCTCGTAGGGGGTTGTTGATATGGAGTCCTCGCAACACCTACCTCAACTGAACCTCAGTTATTAGTCTTATGCCGTGGGAAGCCATTATCAAGACTTCCAGTATCTTATAGGCTTCTAGAGGGTTCTGCGCTCTGTACTCCACGGTCACGCCATCAACCCTCCTCACGATCGGCAAGAGTTCCGCGATGTCGGCGAACCCGCTCTCGTGAAAGCTCACCCTGACGGTGACGGGGGTTTCTATCGTTAGAGGTCTCGTTAAGCCTTCGGAATATCTTCTCAACCCTTCCTTAATTCCCGACTCTAGATCCCTCAAGACCTTGCTTAGCGCTGGACTCTTAGCTGAATACCTGCTCAACGATTCTTTCATCGGGGTGAAAACTACCCAGGGCGTATACCTCTCTACTTCAGTCCTTAGGTTCTCGTCACCGGCCAGGAAAATTACTGGAATCCCTAAATAACCTAGAGCTGAAGAGTTGACTAGGTACTCGCTGAACCTCAACCCGTTGAACTCAAGACCTCTTATCACCGCCCCACTAAACGTGTGGTCGAATACCGCTCTGCGAGTCCCGAAACCTGCATGATAACCTATCATCAAAGCAACATCACTTCCTTCAGCGCCAGCTATCATGGAGGTCGGTCTCGGGTACCCCCTAACCAACGTCACGTATTCCGGGAACTCACGTGCTTCTAGGTTAATCATGTCCCCGTGGCTGTCAGCGACGACTACCTCGTCAAACTCGCTGTTCCTTAAAACCTCACAGACCTTCACGACTACGTCGGTAGCTATCCTCCTCGCTTCATCCCAGAGCGGTCTCCCGGGGAGTAGGTGTTGCCGGCTAACTACGTGGGGTAGGCCTTCTAAATCTACTGAGACGAAAGCTTTCTTTCCAGGCATAACTGGACACCTACCAAGAATACTTTCCGGTAAGCGTTAAAAACGCGTCGGTAGGTGCTCACTGCGTGGATTAGGTGGTGAGGGTGGTTAAGATCATTATGAGGTAGTAGGTAGCTACTAACCCGATTAGCGAGCTAATTAATAATGAGTTCGAGGGGCCTAAGACTACGTAGAGCATTCCAGCTATGATGGAGCCTAACGAACCTCCTAAGGTTTCCAGTGTTCGCTGAATTCCGGTCATAGTACCTCTAATCTCTATGGGTGTGATTTTAGTGAGTGTTGCTGAGATTACCGGTCCTGTTAACGTGGAACCTGCTTGGCTTAACACGAATGCTGTTGCTGCGAGTATGATAGGGTTGACGCCTGCTCCTCCCGCAACCCCTAACGCGGCTTGGGAGAGGGTTATGGAAAGCGATCCAATCAACCCTAACTTAAGCAAATGCTTGTCAACGTTCTTGAGGTTTGCGAGGATTAAGGAAAGTATTATGCTGGAAGCGATGGAGAGGCTCGTGATCCCGCCTAACTCAACTTTACTTATGCCGAGCCAGTTGACTACGTAGATGGAGCCGTAGGTGCTTGAAACTCCTGTAGCTATCGGGAGTAGCATAGCTGTGTAAACGTAGACTCTCAAAGCGTTGAAGACCTTACCCCTATTCTTTACTAGGTTGTAAGCCAGGCTTCTCACGTTCGAGCTGTTTCGCCTATAGCTGTAGGTTTCTTCAAACCCCTTAATCCTTAAGATGGTTACTGCAGCGCTAATTATGCCGGATAGTATGAAGCCTGCTCTAATACCTGCTAAGCCGTACGCGTCGTATAGGTAGCCGCCTACTAACGGCATGAAAAGCCACGGCAGGTTCGGGAATGCTTGAAGAGCTATGAAACCCTTCAGAGTCTTATCCTTAGGTAGTGAATCCATGACTATTGCTGAGAGTGCTGGTTGATAGAAGTGTAGCGCCTCGTCTAAGATCCATACTAGAGCTAAGAACCTCCAATTATTAGCGAGTGCGTAAAGAAATTGAACGATAGTTATTCCTGCGGTACCGACCACTATCATCTTAACCCTACCGACATAGTCTGTGAGTAGCCCCCCAGGAATTAAAGCTATTGAAAGTGTTAGAAGTCCTGCAGACCTAACTAAAGCTATGGAGAAATCGTCTGCGCCGAGATTCTTAGCGTAGAGGGTGAAAAACGGCTGAACAAGAGCTCCGCTAAGACTGAAAAGAAACCAGGAGAGAGCCATCACCCCAACGTTACCTCTAAGCACGGATCTGAAGTCGCTGAAGCCACGCACCAGCAATTCCCTAACCGAATCGCTCCTCATCAAACCGCCGCACCACATAATCACGTTAAGCTTATAAGCCATAGCTTCCGGAATGAGTAGCGTGTGAGATCAAGACCTCACCACGTAACAAAAACTTTAAAAGTTATATCAATATTTATTTAGGGCCCGTCGTCTAGCCTGGTTAGGACGCCGCCCTGACGCGGCGGAGGTCCGGGGTTCGAGTCCCCGCGGGCCCACTATTCTCTCATGGTTTCAGTGTTTTTGGTTTTCTACGCGCTCGCTGTTTTTAAGTCTAGGTTATAATTATATTTTGGGTCTGAGTCTTTGGCTGGTGATGTGCGTGTTCAATATTAAGTATTCAGAAGGTTTGCTTTTCAGGAAGTACGTGTTGAGTTCTACTAAGCCTCTTAGTGACGTCCCTCTCAGGGTTTCTGACGAGGGTTTTTTGATAAGGGGTTTGAGTCCGGATAAGAGTGTTTTGGTAGAGGTAAGTATTCCTAGCAGTTCTTTCGCGGAGTATGGTGTGAGCGGTGTTAATGATCTTACCTTAGAGAGGGATGAGGTTGGTAAGGTTCTTAAGAAGGTTGGTAGGAATGACGTCATACAGCTAGGGTATGAGGAGGGGGGCGGGGTCGTTAAAGCTAAGTTAATAAATAGTAAGTCAGGTGTTGAGAGGAGTTACGATATAAGGATCGCCGGGTTGGAAGGTCCTGTAGACCCCATACAGGTAGAGTTGCCGGTAATAATCAGGGTTGAGACCTCAATACTTCAGAGAATAATAAAGGATGTTAAGCTGGTTGGTGAGGAGCTAACCATAAAGTATTCTAAAGACGCTGTGGAATTCACTTCCTTAAGTGAGGGGAGGGAATACAGGATAGTTCTCGAGAGAGGTAAACACCTCCTCGAACTAACCTCTAATACTCCGGGAACCGCTACCAGCACGTACGACGTAGACTTGCTTAAGGCGGTCCTACCTGTTTTAACGATCTTCGACGTAGCAACTATAGAATTCGGTCCCTCACTACCGCTGAAAATAAGTCTTTCAAGCGAGGAAGGCGTGAACATAACTTCCTGGATAGCTCCGAGGTAGGCCACGGCTGAAGACCCGTTCCCCCGTAATCACTGAGTTTTCTGAGGAGAGACAAGCCCTAACTTCAGAGCTAGCTCAGCGGCCTTCTCAACAGCTTCTTCAGGATTGTTTGCCGAGACATTGAACGTTATGTTCGTGTTAACTAGCCTTACCCTATACCTCTTACCGCCCTCAACTAAGACTTCCTCAACAACTTCCAGCGCCGGCTTACTCACGAGTCACACCAAATATCTTAAACTGAAGAGTGAAATTTAAGTATGGGGTAAGTATTTTAATCTAAAAAGTATTTGCGGAGGTTAAGAGCTGGCTTAAGCCTTACTTACTTTCCTTGGGAATGTTAATACTACGTTTATCCAACCGAGTATTCCGCCGAAGATTCCTGCGATAGATGCCCAAAGCCACGCAACGAAGAGCTGCATGAAAGGATCGGTGGTTACGTGTGGGTAGGAACCCGTGAAGTATACTCCTAGAAACATTGATAAGCCGTTGAACGCTGCTAACGTGCTCTCACCCAGGAACTTATTCTTCAGCAAGACAAACACTAGGAGGGTGACGAACACGAAGTTTCCTATAGCTACATGTATTATGAACGGGGCTTCGACAGCCATGGCCAGACCTAACGAGAGAGCTAGCCAGAATACGCCGCCCAAGAATCCGCCAAACGGGAAAGCTATGAATATCTTCTTTAAAGCCTCGGGCTTCGCGCCGAAGGTGAAGTACTCAGCCCATGCTATAAAGGAGACCCATAGAGGGAGGTTATAATTACCTAGCAACATACCGAAAGGTAGTGAGAGGGCCACTGTTATAGCCACAGCTATTGGGAAAGGAATTGTATACTTTACCTGCTCACCCATGTTGATCAACAATGATACTAGTATTGTAGGGTTTATAAGTCTTAATAAATTCCTTCATTAATAAAGTAATGATTAATTCTTAAGTTTTTTAAATAAGTAATGAAACAAAATTAACCTCTATTAATAGCTAGTTGCTAGGGTTTCAGAATCTTCTTAGCTATATACACTAGTTCCTCATCACTTAACGCGCTCTTCTTTATTGAAGCTTCGTATTTAACAGCCTTAGTCAACTCCGGTAATAGTTCTTGTGGTACGTCAACGCCTAAGCTCTTTAACCTATCCTTGATTAAGGATCCTCCACTACCCTTAGATACCACGAATTCCTTCTTTTTACCTATTAGCTCCGCCTTGAATGGTAGCATCCCTTCCTCCTCCCCTTGCTCTATAGCTTTTGATAGCATGTAGTATATCCACCCTGACGAGAACCTGAACGTATTAGAGCCTATTATAGGTTTGTTCGGCCCCACCTTAAATTTAGCTATTTCTTGAACTAATTGTGTTACGTAGTGTATCTTCTCTTTCTTGATGTTGGTCTTAACCCCTAGCAATAGCTCCGTAGCGATAGCTACCTCTTCCGTCGCCGCGTTACCAGCTCTCTCTCCCAACCCCGCTATCGTGGTGTGAACCGCTGAAGCTCCTGCGGCGACAGCCGCTAACGCGTTTGCTGTAGCTAAACCGAAATCGTTGTGTACGTGGAACTCCAGCGTCGCGGGCTTAATCCATTCTTTAACCATGCTGGCTATGAGGTACACGGTCCAGGGCAGTCCTTGACCGTAAGTATCCGCTATCGAGATGCTGTCAGCCTTCCCCTCCTTAGCTATAGTGCTTAGGTGCGTGTAGATGAAGTCTAGAGGGGCTTTAAAGTCGTCCCATATGAGCGCTACAGTGTATACTCCGTGACTCTTAGCGTAAGACACTGCCTCAAGACCTTTACTCGTTATTTCCTCAGGCTTCATACCCCAGAAAACCCTTCCCTGCCAAGGATTACCGACGAAATCCACCATTACCCCATCCACGTCTAAGTCGATAGCTTCCTCTATGACTTTCTTATCCCAACTCACGAAAGCTATTATCTTAGCGTTAAGCCCTAACTTAACTATCTCCTTAGTTGCTTCCTTATCCTCGTCAGAAATCATAGGCACAACCTCTATCCTATCAACACCTAACTCGTCTAGTGCTGCAGCTATCTTGACGCTCTCCTCCTTATGGAAAGCTACCCCAGGCGTTTGCTGACCCTCTCTTAAAGTAGCGTCATGGATTACTAGCCTCTCAGGCGCTTTAATTAAAGACCTGACCTCAGGTAACCAATTATAAGGCGTTACCCAGAACATATCCGTATGCCACTTATCTTTAAACTTGTTGAGGTACTCCATGGTTTCTCTAAGCTTATTTACTAAACCGGGCTCACTCATGTTCTTAACCCCACTAAAAGATGACTTGAGAGAATAATAAATAAGATCGTAGACCTGATTTCTCGTTGCTCATTCAGGTAGAAAAATCTTGTAGTTTATTAATTTATTATTCATCTTCTATTATAGCTACCGCTCTTATCGGTGCCGCGCTAGCTCCCACGAGCTTTATTGGGAGAACCGATACTTTAAACCCGTGTGGTTTAGGTATCTTATCGAGATTGATTAAGTTCTCGATATGGTATAAGTCTATCTCCCGCATCAATCTGTGAACGGGCCATAAAGCCCCTGTCTTAAGCATTACCTCAACAGGTACTTCCACGGTGGGGGCGTCGACGCCGAAGACTCTGACCCCCTTCTTCCACAACCACATAGCTGCCTCGCCGTCTAGCCCGGGATGATTCTTCAAATATTCCGGGGTTCCCCAATACCTAGTAGCGCAGTCTGTTCTTATCAACACGATATCCCTTGGTTTCAGCTTATAGTTTATCCTCTCAAGTTCTTTCTCCATGTCCTCAACCGTTATGTACTCGCCAGGCTTCTTATGGGAGAAGTTCAGTACTACGCCGTCACCGTAGCAATACTCTAGAGGTATCTTATCCGCGGTTATGTCTGAGTTGGGGTTTCCATGCCAGAGCGAGTCTATGTGTGTGCCTACGTGATCACCCATCACGATGATGCAGTGATTCGTTATTTCGTCGAAGCCGTATTTTTCCTTAGTGATTCCTAGTCCGTGAGCAAACTCCCTGTGTGTCTCAATCTCTTTTATGACCGGAGGGACTATCCTTGGGAAGACCACCATCCCGAACTTTACATCGACTGAGAGATCTATTATCTTGACCATGGATCACGCACCCCTTAATAAATCCTCGATTACGTCCATCACCTTCTGCGGGTTAGGACCCCTCACTAAGTAGAAGTCCCTGTCTTTAGTGAAGTTTAGAGCGAAATTAGCTCTCCTCTCTCTACTACGTAGGTCGTCGATTAAAGGTATGGGTATGCCTGAGGAGATGAGGTGATGTGGGGCGAAGTAACTCATAGTTATAGACACGAATAACTGGAATTGTTTCTCGTACTCACCGATCTTCGATACCTCCACGTCGAAATTGCCGTCAATGTCTGGCAGGATTACTAAATCAAACTTCTCGCCAGGCTTTATCTGGTGTAACCTAACCTCAGGCAAGCTCTTAAAGAATTTTGTCCAGCCCTCACCGCTAGGTAAGTCACTGCGTTCAGTGCCTTTAGGCCTCTTCCTCAAGAAGATTTCCTTGCTGCCTGCTAAGATACTCCCATCATAACTGACCAGTATGGTCTCCCCTGAAATCATTTCAGCACCTCTATGCAGTGCCTCGATTAAGGTCATGGTCTTCCCGTGGTTTGCTTCACCGGATAATAACATCACGTTACGTCCTTTGTAATTGAATCCTGTTGCGTGTAGGGGGAACACGCCGTGTTCCTCAAGCTCTCTAGCTACTAAAGTCACCACAAGTCTCTGAAGCTCCCCAGTATACCAGTTCCCATATAGGTATAGGGTCTTGCCGTCGTAAGCAAGCCTCTTATCACTGACATCCTTAAACCAAATACAGTCGGGTTTTTCCTTGGTGGCGCTCCTGATTAGCTGAGCTTCCGCTAAGCGGTAGCTGAGCCATATCTCGTCCTCGAATACCTTGTCCACGGGTTTCTCGCTATATACGTCGATCCTCACCTTAGCTTCTAAAACCTTTACTTCTTCCGTATACCTATACATACCTACCACCATAAACTATTGCTTCCTAGCAGAATAGTATTCTTTAGCTTTATTGATAGCTTCCGCTACCGCGCCAGCCGTAGGTAATGGAGGTATGAACACGCAGAATAACTCAAGAGTTGTTGATCCAGTGTTCTTGATCTCGTGCTGTATTCCGGGCGTGGTCTGTATTACGTAGCCTGGCTTAACCTTAGTTACTGTTTGCTTACCTCCAACTATCTCTATTGCTTCACCCTCACCGCTCACAACATACATTATCTCGTCTGAGCCGTGTTGATGCAGTCCTGTACTACTCCCCGGCGGGATGAGAGATAACAGTATTGTTGCCTTATCGTAATTACCCAACTGAGGTGCTAGGACCACCTTCAGCTCTCTTTCAGCAGGCTTAGGTACTAGATAGCCTGTTATTTCCTTCGCGTTAATCACGGGCATCTTACACCACCTAACCGCCTTCCACTACTTGAATCAATGTTATATCATCGTCGTCGCTTATATATTCGTCATTACTTAAGATCCTGCCGTTCTTCACTATGGCGTACTGTCCTTGAAGCCTCAGCAAATCTTTAAGGACTTCCAGAACTTCCTTAACTACCAGCGTGTTAACCTCCACGGTCACGACATTCTCGAGATCTGGGTATACCCTTACCTTGATAGTGGGCATACGCGAACCTCAACTAACTGATATATCCAGCCCCAGCTTCCTTATCCTCTCCTCACTTGGGTAACCGTTCCGAGGGTCTAACTCCCTGTAGCGGTAGAAGAGCTCTAGTAGTTGGTTTATCGGGCAGGTCACTCCTTTTATAGGTCCTTCTTCAAGAGGTTCTTCTACGAACCTCTTAGGCAGCGTGTCCTCCTCAACCCTAAGACCTAGCTTCAGGTTTAAGAGTCTTTCAAGATACCATATTCTCTCACCAGCCATCAGTATGTCTTCCTTAGACGCTTCAATACCTGTTATAGCCTTATATTCCTCAGCTATCTTATTGAAGTCTACGATACCGAAAACACCGAATTTGCAGAGACCTGCTGAGTCTAGGAAAGCGCACAGGTTTTGATGGATTATCGTGACCCTAACCTTAGACTCAATGTCTTTAGGTATTTCGGAGATCCCGTACTCCGGTAGCAGTATCCCTCTCTCTACCAGCATGGTCATGCCTTGGAGATGGCTTGCCCCGATGTTTGAGGTAGCGTAAGCTAATCCTATAGAGTGATACCGTCTCGGGTGGTGTGCCGGTAGCTCAAGACCCTTAACGTGTATAGCGAACTTCTCAGCTTCCGGACCAATCCTTTGCGAGGCTCTCTTAACGCCCTCAGCTAGTACGTCACCTAGGCCTCTCCTATACGCGATCATCTCCACTAGTCTCAGAACGGCTTCCCCGTCACCCCACTTAAGCTCAAAACCTAGGTCCTCAGCTCTGATAAGTCCTTTCTCGTAAGCTTCCATAGCCCAAGCTATGACCCCGCCAGTAGATATGGTGTCTAAACCTAGCCTGTCGCAGAGCCTATTTATCTTTACGAGACTCTCGCCGTTACCTATCATTAAGTTAGTTCCTATGAGAGCTAGAGTCTCAAACTCAGGACACTTCTCCCACTCCTCGCTAACCCCGCTTACCTGGAGTTCTTTATGGCACTGAATAGAGCACACTACCTCAGTACCGCAGGCAACGCCTCTCGACTTATAGACTTTCTGCAGGGTTTGCCCAGTTATGTTATCTACCTTGTCGAAAACCCCTTTAGTCCAGTTCTTTATCGGTACGTTGCCGTCCATGGCGTAACTGATTAAGCCTCCTGAAGTCCCGTAAGACCTTAACCCAATACCTCTAGGAGATTTGAGAGGTGCGGCTAAGTGTTCCCTCATTAAGTGCACTAACCTCTCCCTATCGTAGACATTAACCTTCCTACTACCGTAAGCGGCTATAGCCTTCAGTTTCTTAGAACCCATAACAGCCCCGACACCGGTCCTCCCGGCAGCTCTCCTCTCATCCGTTATCACGGCAGCAATCCTAACTAAGTTCTCCCCTGCAGGACCTATCGCCGCTACCTTAGCTTTCTGATTATTCAGTTCTTCCTTGATTATCTTAGAAGTCTCTAGAACGTCCTTACCCCACAGGTGTGAGGCGTCCCTAATCTCTGCCCGACCGTCGATCACTGCTAGGTATACGGGCTTTCTTGAAGCCCCCCTCAAGACGATTCCGTCAAACCCTGCTCTCTTAAGCATCGCGCCGAACGAGCCGCCGACTATAGACTTACCTAAGTATCCTGTGAGTGGGGATTTAGTGACGAAAGCTGTCTTAGGACTTATGGGGAACGTGTCGACGAAAGGCCCGGTCATTATCACGAGGACGTTATCTGGTGATAAGGGCTCGGTCTCCTTACTTATCAGGTCGTAGAGGAGTCTGGTAGCGTAGCCTGAACCCCCAACGTAGAGTCTGCACCAATCCTCTCTTAACCCGATAGTCTTTACCTCCTCCCTACTCAAGTCCACATCCAGTAACTTCCCGTTAAACCCGAAGACCACGGGACACACCTCACTCAACCCTCTTAAGCCCGAAAAGCCTTAGCCAGTCTTCATGAGCTACATACCATACGTTATGGTAGGAAGCCGGGTGTTTATCAACGTACTCGTAAGCATTCTCGTCTAGGACCTTCTTCAGAGCTATGTTAAGTAACTCGACGTAGTACTTGAAGTGCGGCAGGTATTGCGAGAGGTCGGTCAACAACTTCTCTGCTTTGCTGTGAGTGCGGCACAACCTCCTGAGCACTCTCTCATCGTATGCTAGGTCTTGATGATCGTTGATTACCGTAGTACCGCCGACCTTCTTGACCTGCCACTGAGTTATCACGTCTTTAATCTCGTTATTGACTTCTTCAAGCTTCTTTATTATATCCATGACCACGTTCATGTTACCCTCGAGTCTCTTAACCATGTTCTTGCGGAGTTCCTCCACGTTTCTCTTAGCTTCATCACTCAACACTATGAAATCATCTGACGTTATCACGTAGCCTCTATCCTTGAACCTCTTGAGGACCTCGAGTGCTTTCGCGTTATCTCCCTTCATGAAGTGAGTTAATAATTCGAGCGTTGTGCACTCAACTAAGTACATGTAGTTAAGTACTAGGAAGTCTTCCTCAACCAAGACCGTAGAACTCATTACGCCCTCGCCTCACAAGTAATTTGTTAGGCACTGTTTTTAAGCTTTCCTATCTAAAAAGTATAATTACGTTTATAGCGTATATACCGAGCCTCGTTAAAGCTTAAAAACCCTAGTCATACAATATTATCTTGTTGGTGTACAGCGTTATGGGTGAGGAAAAACAAGTTGAATACGCACTAGGTTCTAAAGTTATTGAGAGATTCTTAGGTGACGAGTACTTCCCTGTTAAGTGGGGTGAGGACTGGGATAAGGTACTGAATACTGGGTGGGTGACCGTCCTCAAGGAAAACGAGAAAGACTTACACTGGTTTAGGAGTGACTTACATAACCCGCATCCTTGGATGCCGTACATGGAGTACTTCACTTGGTGGGACTCGAAAATCATTAAATCTTGTGAGTACCTATACAGGCGTTTCTGGGCACCTACAGGTGTTGCTTGGGTAGCTAAGGTTGTTAACGGGTACGTATACACGACGATAATACCTCGTGACCCGGAGGAAGCTAAGATCGCTACTAAGTACTTCCTTAAGATCCTGCCCACGTACGGGAGGCTCTTCCTTAAGTGGTGGGAAGAGAGATACGTTCCGGAGCTTAAGAGAAACCTAGAATACGTGTTTAACTACCCGTTCGATGAAGCGTCGCTAGATGAGTTAATGGTGTTGTTGGAGGACATGATAGACATATACGATAGGCACTGGAAGATACACTGGATACTGAACTTCGCGCAGTTCGTTAGCTTCTTGATATTTAAGGAGTCTGTTCGTGCAGCGTTAGGAGACGAGAAATATAATAGTGGTTACGTGCAGGACTTAATAGCTAGGATCCTAGTATCAACTAAAGATAAGAATTGGGAATCACTCTACGAGCTCTACAACATTAAGGAACATATTAAGAGGAGCCCGGCGGAGAAAGCTTTGTTCGAGTCAAGCTTAAGTGATGTGGAGGTCTGGAACACCATAAAGAGTGACCCCAAGTATAGGGAGTTATTCGAGATGATTAGCAAGTTCTTGAAGGAGTATGGGAGGAAGTCCATGTACGTATATGAGTACGACCTCCCGACATGGGAGGAAGACCCGTCTCAAGTGATAGCTCAGCTAAGGACTTACCTAGCTATGGACTACGACTACTTCGCTGATCATAAGAGGGTTGCGGACGATCAAAAAGCAGCTATGGATGAGTTAATGAGCCTCATACCTGACGAGAAGAAGGAGGAGGTACGTAAGAGCATGGAGGCAGCCATCAAGATGGCGCCGCTAACGCCTGATCACCACTTCTACATAGATCAGCAAACAAATGCTGCCGCTAAGTACGTCTTAAAAGCTATCGGGAGGAAATTCAAGGAGATGGGTCTCCTAGATGACGAGTTAGACACACTGTACCTAACCTACGACGAGTTACGCACACTATACGCAGACCCCTCAGCTATCAACGCTAAGGAGTTAGTACAGAAGAGAAAGAAGGAGAGGGAAGCTGCTAGAGAGTTGGTAACGCCGCCATACGTTGGCACGATAACTGAGTGGTCGATTAAGGAAGAGCCTTACAAGCAAGGCTTGTGGGGATGGAGTTTTGAGAAACTGAAGACTGAGTGGGAGAACTACTTATATGGTAAGTCACGTAAGGCTAAAGTGATTAAGGGACTCGCCGTCGGCGTTCCTAAAGTCGTGGAGGGTGTGGTTAAGGTAGTTGAAGGTCCTAAAGACTTCGCTAAGGTTCAGAAAGGAGATATAGTAGCGTGCGATATAACTAGTCCGGCATGGATCGCGCTGTTCCCGAAGATGTCAGGACTAATATGCGATAGCGGAGGGCCCACATCACACCCAGCCATAGTGTCGAGAGAGTTCGGGTTGCCGTGTATTGTGGGTTGCAGGGTAGCGACTAAGGTCTTAAGAGACGGTATGAGGGTCAGGCTAGACGGCGTTAACGGGACCGTAATAATACTTGAGTAAGACCAGCAAGTTTTGTTTCCTACTTATAATTTTAAAACAAAACGTCTTTTTAACCACAATACCCCATATCTAGTTGGTGCATGGTTTTGGATTCAGAGGAATACGTGGTGGAAGTGGAGTTCCCTGTAAGTGTGCTTTTCGGGGTTGAGTCAAGTAGGTACGTGGCTAAGATACGCATAAACGATTCTTCAACCACGTTGAGAGAGGTTCTCAAGAAGTTAAACGATGAAGTCATCAAGTCCGAAAGACTTGAGGGTTACTTAAAGGGTGGTTCAGGTTTTTACGTGTTCGTTAACGATAACTTAGTTAAAGACGTGGATGAAGCCATGAGAAAGTTGGTTGAGTCGGGCACCACAAACATTAAAATAAGGATCTTACCTATTTTTGAAGGTGGTTAGTTATGGGGGTTGAAGTACCTGGTTACGGAGGGTCTATCCTCTACGTAGACCTCAGCACGAAGAGCTCGAAGAAAGTCCCGCTCGACTCAGAGCTAATCAGGAAGTTCATAGGTGGGAGGGGGTTCGGGTCTAAGCTATTGTACGATTTAGTAGACCCTGACGCATCACCGTTAGCTCCTCACCAACCACTCATATTCGTTACCGGACCTTTAGCTGATTTAGCTCCAAGCGCTTCCAGACTTAACGTAATGGCTAAGTCCCCTATGACGGGAATACACGGAGATTCTAACGTTGGGGGTCTCTTCGCTGTGGAGATGAAGAGAGCGGGCTACGACGCTATCGTGTTCAGAGGGGCTAGTGATAAGCCTACGTATGTGTGGATACACGATGACTCCGTTGAGTTCAGGGACGCAACACACTTATGGGGTAAAACAGTAACTGAAACCACTGATGAGTTGATAAGAGAGGTCGGTGATCGGGACGCGCGCGTAGCGTGCATAGGTCCTGCGGGGGAGAGACTCGTCGTTAACGCCGCTATAATGGTGGATTACGATAGAGCTGCGGCTAAATGCGGTGTAGCAGCGGTCATGGGCAGTAAGAACTTGAAGGCTGTGGTGGTGAGGGGGACTAGGGAAGTAAGGATTCATGACTTGAAGGCTTTCAGGGAGGCTTGGGAGGACGCCTTGCAAGCCTTTAAAGCAGATCCTGGCACACTGCTAGGATTCACTAAGGGATCTCACTTCCTTCACAGAGTGCACAACGACATAGGAGCTCTGGTGTTGAGGAACGGTAGGTTCGGTCAGTTACCTGATGATGTTTTAGAGAAGTTTGATCGCGTGACTGACGAGTACTGCGTTAAATCAACTTCTGGTTGCGGGTACTGCGTGGTTTCGTGCGAGAAGAACTTCGTGGTCGACGTGCCTGGGTATGGGCGTAGGAGGGTGAAGGTCGATTACTACGGCTTAGCACCCCTCTCATACAGGATGGACGTTTACGACCCTAAGATAGGGCTGGAATTCTCTTACCTAACTACTGAGTTGGGTTTGGATCACACGTTCGGTCAACTAATAGCGCTCGCTATGGAGCTCTACGAACGCGGAATAATAACTAAGGATGATGTTGAGGGGCTTGACCTGAGTTGGGGGAATGTTGAAGCGATAAGAACGATCATCTTGAAGACTGCTTACAGGGATGGTAAGATAGGCGAGCTTTTCGCCGGCGGGTTGAAGGGTATCGTAGATAAATATCCTGAAGCAGCTAAGTACGCTATCCACGTTAAATGGATGGATAACATACCTCAAGATCCTAGAGGAAATCCCTTCTACAACTTCAGGTATGTGGTATCCACTAGAGGCGCGACACATCTCTGGGCTTCCGGATTAAGTAGGATAGCTCACGAGTTAGCGCCTCCGAACGCTCCACTAGAACAGCAAATGAGTGTATTCTTGGTTGTAGAGAATTTCGTAACGCTAGTTAACATACTGGGTGTCTGTAATTGGGCTTGGTCTGCTTACACTACGAGCATGGAGTCGTATAAGAGGAAGGAAAAAGCTCTCTTAAAGCTATACAACTCGATCACAGGACTTAATCTCACAATTAACGACTTCTATGACGCCGTGGAGAGGGTGATACTCATAGAGAGAGCTGAGAACGCGAGGTACGGTATTAGGAGGAAAGACGATACGCTGCCTGAGCGATTCCTTAAAGAACCTTTAAGGGGATATAAGACGAGCCACCCGCCCTACCCCGACCTAGACAAGAGACTTGATCTCTACTACAAGTTAAGGGGTCTCGACGAAGAGACAGGGATTCCTAAGAAGGAGACTTTAGTAAAGTATGGGTTAGATTACGTAGCTAAGGATTTAGAAACTAGGGGGATACTACCTAGGTGATAAACCATGAAGAAGTTGGTATTCTACCCTGAAAGATGCACTGGATGCGCGGTATGCACGGTAGCTTGCGTGACTAAACACGCAGACGGGAACATACTTGATTTCAAGACCTCCAGGATTAGGATACGCGTAGATAAGCAGAAGATACTTCAAGTAGCTAACGTGTGTGTTCAGTGTGAGGAAGCTTACTGTGTTTCAGCGTGTCCTGTAGGGGCTTTATCCAGGGATGATGCCTTAGGCTTCATAAAAGTAGATAAAGAGCTCTGCATATCTTGCGGGTCATGCGTTGAGGCATGTCCTTATAAAGGCATAATACTGAGTCATGTAGACGTTAAGCCAATAATATGTGATCTATGTTACGGCGACCCACAGTGTGTTAAGTGGTGCCCCTTCAACGCTTTAGAATACATGGACATCAACGAGAAAACCATCTCATTAGCTAGGGCGGCGCGGGAAAAAATGGTTAACTTAATTAAAGAAATTAAATGACGTGAGGTTTTTAAGTAAGTAACTTGATTAACGACTTAACAGACTCAACACTCTCTAAGAATTTCTTCCTCTCGTTTTCGTTTAGAGGTAACTCAACCACCTTCTTCACGCCGGTCCTTCCTAGGATGACAGGGACTTCCGCTACCACGTCATGCTGTCCGTACTCACCGTCAAGGAACACGCTAGCGATCAGTAACTTGTTCGAGTCTTTCCTTATAGCTTCTACCATGAGAGTTAATCCGGCTGCCGGCCCGTAAGAACTGCTGTATCCCTTAAGCTTGGTTATCGTCGCCCCCGCCTCAATCGTTTCTTTCTTTAATGACTCGATTTCGTTTTCAGGTAATAACTGGGTTAGGGGGATGCCGCAGATAGTGGAGAGTCTGGGTAGTGGAAGCATGTTCTCGCCGTGCATCCCTATCACTACCGGAACTATCGAGGAGTAGCTTATGTTGAGTTTTTTGGACGCGTAGTAAGCTAGTCTAGCAGAGTCTAGAACCCCGCTAAAACCTATCACTCTCTCCCTAGGGAAACCCAGCTTCTTATACATTAGGTATGTCATTACCTCTAACGGGTTCGTGGTGATTATCACTATAGAATCAGGTGCGTACTCCCTAATCTTAGGGGCTATGTCGTTAATTATTGACGCGTTATCCGCGACCAACTGCTCCCTAGTCATGCCGGCCTTCCTAGGCTTACCGGCCGTCACTAAGACTATGTCACTACCTCTAATTACGCTGAAGTCTTCCGAGCCCTGTATATCCACGTCGATACCGAGGACCGCGGCAGCGTGTGATAGGTCGAGAGCTTCCCCACGCGCTAAGCCCGGAACCACGTCCACCAACACTATCTTGCTGTCAAGACCTCTCAAGACACTCATGAGAGCGGTTGACGTTCCTACCCTGCCAGCTCCTATAATCGAAATCATGTTTCTCACCACACTCTCTAACATCGCTTTACTTAAAAAGAAAACATGATTAAACTTGCTGAGGGAAACCATGTCTTAGAGAAGTATAGGTGCGCTGAACCTCACGCTCTTACAACGCTTAGGAATTTCGTGGAGACCTCTATGAGTATTTTAGCTGCTAGGAATGAGGTGATGTCCCCCACGTCTACGAGAGGGTTTACCTCAACTAAATCTAGTCCAGCTGTTTTCCCGTCTATCACGTTCGTTATCAGATCTATCACTAGTGTTGGTTGAAGTCCTTCGGGTTCGGGGGTGGATACTCCCGGCGCGTATGCTGGGTCTATTACGTCCATATCTAAAGATACGTAGGTGTGCTCGCAGGCGCTCAAGAAATCCCTCACCTTATTGACTGCTTCTCTCAGGGTTATTTTGTTGAGTTCGTATGAGTTAATCATGTTTAGGCCTGCTTCCCTAGCTTCCCTCAGTTCCTTAATGTCGACGGCTCTGAAGCCTAACACCATCACGTTCCTCGCCCCCACCACCTCGCTGATCCTCCTGGTCACGCACGCGTGGCTATACTTGAAGCCTAGGTAATCCGACCTGAAATCTAGGTGAGCGTCGAGGATTAGCACGCAGGGGTTTTTCTTTACCGTGTTGAAGAGTCCTTCAATGATTCCGTAAGTCACTATGTGATCTCCTCCGACGAAGATTGTTTTCCTGGTCTTGAATAATTCCTTAGCGACTACCGAGATGTTTCTCAGCGTTGCTTCAGCACTGCCGTGCACTACCGCTATATCACCCTCATCTACTGGAGGGTTCTCTTCCAGGGCGATGCCGTTCCTGAACGAGTAGGTTTCTAGGGATTGGGAGGCGTGTCGTATACGCATCGGCGCGAGCCTGGAACCACTCCTGAAGCTATTGGTTGAGTCGAAGGGAATCCCTACTAGGCTTAAGGGGTTTCTCCCCCTATCCCCGTTAATCCCGAGAAATACGTACGGGTTGTTGATTAAGTAGAGTTCAAGCATGCTTACCCACTCCTTGATGTATGACGATAAGGTTTTATAAAACCGGATTTCCTTATTTTCTGTAGGTGTTACGTGGACGTGAGCAGCGATAAGTATGAGAAAATCGTTGATTTAGCGGCGCGTAGAGGTTTTTTCTGGCCTTCCTATGAAATCTACGGTGGTTTAGCGGGGTTCTACGACTTAGGTCCTCTAGGGTCTCTCTTGAAAGAAAACATAAGGAAGCTCTGGCTAGATTACTTCGTCTTCAGACATCAAGATATGGTTGTCCTCATAGAGACTCCGGTAATAGCGCCTGAGATAGTGTTTAAGGCTTCAGGGCATGTGGAGAGCTTCACGGACCCGATAGTTACCTGCAGTAAGTGCGGGAAGATTTACAGAGCTGATCATCTCTTAGAAGATATTCTCGGAATCAAGGTCGAGGGCTTACGTCCTGAAGAACTTACCTCGATTATTAGGGAGAAGGGGGTTAAGTGTCCTTCATGTGGTGGTGAGTTAGAGGACGTGAGGACTTTCAACCTCTTATTCCAGACTAACGTAGGTCCTTACAAGCATGACGTGGCTTACTTAAGGCCTGAAGCCGCTCAAGGGATGTTCACGTCTTTTAAGAGGGTCTTCAACGCTATGAGGTACTCACTCCCGCTAGGTATAGCTCAGGTAGGTAGGGTGGCTAGGAACGAGATATCCCCTAGGCAGGGGATGGTTAGGCTGAGGGAGTTCACCATAATGGAGGTTGAGTTCTTTTTCGACCCGGAAGACGCTGAAGAACCTGACTTCAGCAGGTTCCCTGAGAAACTGAGGATATTGACCGCTGATGCTAGGAGTAAGGGGTTGGATGAGGTAGTTGTTGTGAGGCCTGAGGAGGCTGTTGCTGAGGGTATAGTGCTTAATAAGTGGCTCGCGTACTGGATGTCTGTAGCTCAAGCATTCGCTAAGGAACTTGGTTTAAGGGAAGACGAGATATTGTTTGAAGAAAAACTCCCGGAGGAGAGAGCTCACTACTCTAAGCAGACGTTCGATCAGCTAGTCTCTATATCTAGGTGGGGATGGGTCGAGATATCAGGTCATGCTTACAGGACTGACTACGACTTATCTAGGCACATGCAGTTCTCAGGCGAGGACATGACGGTCTACAGAGAGCTTAAGAAACCTAAGGAGGTTACTAAGAAGAGTGTTGTCATAGATCAAGAACTCCTGAAAGAATACTTCGGTTCGGACACGCCTAGAGTACTGCAAGCGTTGAGGAGACTGAGCGTGGAAGAGGTTGAGAAGATACTTAGTGAGGGGGAGGTAATTGTTGATGGGTTTAAGGTTCCTGCAAGAGTCTTCCGCATTGAGGAAGTTAAGGAGGTTGTGAGGGGTCGTAGGTTCATACCGCACGTGGTGGAGCCCTCGTTTGGAGCGGAGAGATTATTACTGGTTGTTCTAGATAAAGCTTACTATGAGGAGGGGGGTAGGGTAGTCCTTAAATTACCGCCTAAGCTAGCTCCTTACAAGCTAGCTGTCTTCCCACTAATACCTAAGGAGGAGTCTTTGAGAACGCTTGCTAGGAGGATCTATCATGACGCCGTTAAGGCAGGTCTCACGGTAATCTACGACGAGGACGGGAGTATAGGGAGGAGGTACGCGAGAGTCGATGAGATAGGGGTTCCCTTCGCTGTGACGGTAGATTATCAATCGCTAGAAGACAATACAGTAACCGTGAGATTCAGGGATTCAAGAGAGCAGATAAGGATTAAATCTGACGAAGTGATTAAGTGGGTCTTGAATAATTTGTGATTATCCAGAACCCGTCTACTCCCCACGCGTCGTCCCCGTGGTGTTTAAAGTCTTCCTCACTGATTTCCTCCGTTGATGCCGTAACTACCTCTGCGGTGTGGGTTGCGGGGTATTTAAGGTGGCAGATCCGGGGCCCAACCTTCGTAGTTTAACCTCACCAATCATTGGGTTTGGAGTGCTTCACAGTATTTATTTTCGTTGATCATTACTAATTCTTATGGTGGTGTATACTGAGTAGTGAGAGTGGCGGCCCGCAGCAACCCCAGAAGAGAGACGTTAAGCAATTGGTTGCTGTGATACCTCCAGCTAGTGAGGTGCTGGGTAAGGGAGCGAAGAAAATCCCTGAGAGGAGGGTTAGGATTAGGTTGAGGGAGGGTGTTCCGGAGAACACTATCTACGTTTCTAGTAAGTTGGCGGGTGAGTTAGGTATTAAGGATGCGGCTCAGGTATCTGTTTCAGGGAAGAAGCTCACGTTAAGAGTTTTAATTTCTGAAGACCTTCCGGAGGGTGAGGTCTGGGCTAACGCGGATTTCATGCGGAAGAACGGTATCTCCGATAACTCCATGGTTACTCTGAGGTCTGCTTAATGGAGGACTCACTCATATTCAAGAAGTTAGAGGATTATACGTTAAGAAGGAATAAGGAGTTAGCTAGGTTAAGAGAGTTAGCCGAGGATTTCCTTAACGGGAGGACTTCCTACGATGTGGTGAAGAGTTACGTAGTCAAGGTTAGTAAGACTAGGAGTAGCCTGAAGAAGAGTATTGAGTTGTGTGAGTCTTCGGAAATACGTAAGGAATTCGCGGACTATATGAGAACCTTAATCACTTTCGTTGTTTTAGTGTCCGTGAATGACGAGGAAGACATATTAACGGATCTTAGAACACACCTTATTGAGAAGGGCATGCGGGATGAAGCTAGCTTCATAGACGATGAGTTAACTAAGCTTAAAGACTTAAGCGACGTGGCTTCAAGGGTCTTGAAGATTCTGCCCAGTGTTTGAGCGTCCCCACCGTATCGAAGTATTTATTATAACCTGCGAATTATTACTAGAAGTGTAAACGGTGGGAGCTTGACTGAAGAGAGTATAAGACTTGACGAGATACCTGAACGTGGTGAGAGGGAGAGCATAGCTGAGTCAGCTATCGCGGAACAGTTAGTAGCTTTGGTGAGGAGGTCTACGGATCTCTTCAAAGAGCTTCAAAACCTCCTCAAAGAATTAGATGATCTGAATAAGACAGGGGTTGAGAAGATATACGGTAGGATACGCTTAATGAAGGATGAGGTGGAGGAGGGGGGTACAAACCTGTTCGAGTATGTTGTCAGGGTTTCACCTGCTCTGCCTATGGAGAACCTGTACGTCGGCATAATACAGAATATCATAAGGTTGGTTGAGCACGGGGAGGCGGCCGCGAACAGGGCCTTACTCTTAGTTACGAAGGGGTTTGAGAAGATGCCTGATAATATGTACATATATCTAGACTCGGTTATGAGGAGGCTCACGGAGATGATGAGCATCGTGATAGATATGTTAAACAAGTTAAGCAACTCTAAAGTCGTTAAGGAGCTTTACCAGAAGGAAGTGACTTTAGAGAATAACGTTGACGAGATATACAGGGAGTTAGGCTCAGAGATAATAAGGAATTACTCTAACGATGTCGGCGCTCTCCTCCTGCTTAAGGAGTTGACGGATAAGCTCGAAGACTCCGCAGACATCCTCAAGAAGGTGGGGTCTGATCTCAGGCTCATCTCACTCCATAGATAGGAAGCTCAAGAATTGCGGTAGTGGGGACGCTTACCTAATAGGGTCTAAGGTAATAGTTTTCGACGTGGATTTAGCTAGGTGTATTTTTGACGCGAGCTTCATCGGGAAACCCGTCGGTGTGAAGAAGCCTAGAGGAACTGAGGAAGAGGTTAACAGGCCTCTAGAGCTGTCACTTATAGAAGCTTATTATCTCATGGAGAAAGGAATACTGAAGATCTTCAAGGACGGTAAGGCATTGAGTCTTGAGGAGTTTAAGGCTGTGTGCGAGACCCACCTACCTGAGTTCGAGGATTTATACAAGAATTACAAGGAATTCAAGGACTTCGGCTTCACTATTAGGTCAGCGCTTAAGTACGGGACTGACTTCGCTCTATATAAGACGAGGCCCGGGCTGGAACACGCGCCCTACTTAGTGAAGGTGCTTAAGTACGGTCAGGTCATAGAGCCCGGTGACTTAATTAGCTGGGGTAGGCTCTCACACAGCGTGAGGAAAGACTTAATACTAGCCGTAACCCACCAGTCAGGGCTCATTACCTATGTAGCTTTAAAATGGTTTAAACCATAGATTATATAGGGGTTAGCGAGAATAACCGGTGAGCCTGTTGAGTTACCCGGACAAGCATCGATCATCGTATGATGAGAGACGTGGCTGGGCTAGAAAGCCTGAGAGACCCTACGGTGGTGAGGAGCAGAGATTAATGAGGGAGGAGTTAAAGCCACTCCCTCTAGGAGATAAGTGCAACACTCTCTGTCCTTTCTTCAAGTGTTCTAAGAATTCATTGGTGATAGTGAATAAGGTTGTTAAGGGTCACGTGCAGAAGGTAGCTATGTGTAGGTGGATAGGTGATACGTGCCTAGGATATAAGTGTCAATTCGCGTACTGTGAGAGGAAAGCGTTATTGCCTGACGGTAAGTGCGCGTTCGCTGTTAAGTTCAGGGAGGATGAGAGGGAATTCATTAAGGAATTAGATGAAGCGAAGATAGATGAGAAACTCAAGAACTTGCTAGCTCGTAAAAGCGGGCGCAAAGACTTGTTCCTTGAGTAGATTTAAGACCTTCCCACCTTTTATAGAGGTCGTTTTTCAAGCCTAGCACGTCGAGAACCTTACCTACTATGAAGTCTATCAAGTCTTGAATAGTTTGTGGTTTTCCGTAGAAAGCTGGTGAGGCAGGCATAACCACCCCGCCACTTAGGGAGATCTTAAGCATGTTGATTAAGTCTAGGGTGGATAGCGGGGTCTCACGCACCACAACTATTAACGGGCGTTTCAGCCTAAGCGAATTAAGAGCTGCTCTACTAATCAGCGTTGATTGTATTGAATTAGCTATCTCGCCAAGCGTCTTGAGTGTGCAGGGAATCACTACAGTCCCGTCAACAAGGTATGATGACGAAGCTATAGGTGCGGTGAAGTCGTACTCATCGTAAACACGTGACGCGATTTTCCCTAATAAGCTCATCAACACGTCCTCGCTAAGGCATTCGTCAGCGGACACTAGCTTAGCTTCCCTACTTAAAACCACGTGAACCTCGTGTCCTGAAGAGCTTAAAACTTCCGTAAGTCTTAACCCGTAAACAACCCCGCTACTCCCCGTGATACCCACAACGAACCTGCCCAAGCTAGAACACCATCTCATGATTTAAAACAGCAGACTTACTTATATACGTGATGAAGAAGTCTTTAAAAACTTATAAGTTTAGGTGCCGCAAAACTATCGGTCTTGGCGAGGCGATTAACGGCAAAGATGATGAAGCTCGAAAGGTATGATGGGTGATTTGCCCGCGCAGGACTGAGGAATTCTCCACTACTCGTAGCCCAGCATGGAATATATCCTGTGGAGGTAGCCGAGAACTATAGCGTCCTTAACCCCGGGGGGTGGCTCAAGAAACAAATACATTTTCTCCTCCCCTTTAATCTCCTTTAAGATCCTCTCAGATATTAAGCCCACGGGATCCGGTATCTTAACTCTGTTCTGGAGGTCTTTGAAGGATTCGAAAGGCTTCTTTCTTTCTTCAAGTATTACCCACATGGTCTTCTTGCCTATGCCGGGTATTAGCTCAAGTGAATGTAGTTTTATAGTTACTGGCGCGGCTATATTAAAGAATGTCACGAACACTTTCTCTAGGTCAAGCACTGCGGCCCTGACTGCTTCCGGAAGGTAAGACTTAGCTACCGCCGTTAAGTCATCGTAACGTATCGGCTCCCCCCACACATACCCTACCTTATCCCTCAATTCACGAAACCTGAAGCTAACACACACCTTCTCGCCCTGAGCTACCGTAACCCCTGGTTTGGGGTGAAACTCTAGTAAAGTGAAGTAGGTGGTTCCTAGTGCTTGTGCGAGAGGTTTATTCTTATGTGATGGGTGGTGCTGGTCTAGCGGGTTACCGCCCGGCATGAAATCAAGAACTATCGCGAAGTCTTCACGGGAAACCTTCCTATCCCCGCTGGCAGGTCCTCTAAACCCCATCAATAATACCTCCAAGGATCTACTCGCTACAGTACTCGCTGATCGTCTTAAGAACATCGTTCAGGAATTCTTCCTCGTAGTTCTTATTCTCGAAATTTAGGAGTATCTTAAGGGTTTCCAAGTCTTTCGGGACTATGTTAGCTATCATAACCGAGGTTATCTCGCTGAAGCCTCGCTTCCCAAGTTCCTCAACTAACTCGCCGGCCTTCCTACATTTATTGAATCTCCTGAGGTAGTCTAGTACACGTAGTTCTATGCTCTCAAGCTCTACTCCTCTCTCAGCTAACTCCTCAATCATTTTCTGTATTTCAGCGTAAGTGATGTTGCGAGAAGACATTATCTTCATCTATCTCACGCACTAACAGGCCTTAAATGCTCGGGGTACGTAATTAAAGTCTTCTTCTTATCACCTATGTAGACCTCAACTATGTAAGCCCTCCCCCTCTTACCTACTACAACCCCTACCTTACCCACATACCTCCTGTGCGGTAAGGCGTCTTGTACGGCTGGGTTAGGCACTATACATACCTTATCGCCTTCCTTATACTCTCTCATGACGGTGCTTAAGGGAGGTACGGAGCCCCGCTCTCTGACGCTCTTCTTTAGCAATTTCCTCGTCCTGTGCCTGTACCCGCTTGATGCCTTAACCATCCAATCACACCTAGTTTTTATTGTTAGGTTTATCCTTAAAAAGGTTAAGTATGTGGAGTCTGACGCTCCCCGCCCTAAAGAGCGAAGCTTCTAACGGGTGAGCTCTTTTAGGGATTCTCCTCTATCTCTCCGTAATATATTTTCAGGTCCTCTAAAGTCAATCTCTTAGTTTCCTTCATCTTCTTCTCTACCTCGTTTTTCTTTTTGTCCAGGATTTCCTTCTCCCTACTCTTAGCTAAGCTAGTCTTAAGATTCCTTAACTCTTCTTGAAGAGCTCTCAGTTCCTCAACTTTAGAGTTGATGGACGTGTTTAGCTGGTCTATGCTAGCCTTAACGCTCGCCAACTCCTTCGTTAATTCATCGAGTTTCTTCCTCAAAGAATCACGCTCTTCCTTGAGCTTACGCTCTTTCTCCCTCAGAGACGTTATCTTCTCCGTAATCTCGCCTATCCTGTTACTTAGGTCGTCCAGCATTATCCTCAAGCTCTGGTACTCCGCCCTAACCTCCTTGTACTCTTCTAGAAGTTTTCTCCCCTCAACCACCTTCATCAACTCTTCCTCTAACCTAGCTATCTCCCTAACTATCCTGCTCTCAACCTCTATGGGCAGGGACTCGGTTATTATCCTCCACTCAAGCCTCTCTATCTCCTGCTTGATCCTGTTTATAGAGTAAGGGGTGTTGTTCTTGAAATTATTCACGTTTTCTCTAATGCTTATCAGCCTATTCCTAACGTCCCTTAACCTACTTAAGATCTCCCTCCTCTGCGCTATTAACCTATCTCTTTCCTCCCTCAGCTTATTCTTTACTTCCCAGACATTCCCCAGCCTGTTTTTGATGCCGGTTAACTCTTCTCTTACCTTGCCTCTCTCCGCGTTTATCTCCCTAATCTTGTTTACTAAGTCAAGTCTCTGATTTTTTAGAGTCTTTATTTCTTCTCTTAAGTCGTCTATTCTCTTGATTAATTCTTCGGTACTCAACCAAGATTACCTTATCAGTATTCTAGCGTCAGCTATCTTAGCTCCCTTACCTACCTCGAAGACCATTATCGGGTTGAGGTCCACGTCAGTAACCGACTCATGTTCCTCCATGAACTTAGCAAGCTTCATCACTATGTCTATTATGGCTTCCTTATCCCTCGGCGGCGTCCCTCTGTAGCCGTCTAATATCTTAGCAGCTTTAATTTCGGTGAGCATGGTCTCCGCGTCATACCTCGTTAGAGGCGTTATCCTGAAGCTCACGTCCTTCAAAACCTCAACGAATATGCCGCCGAGACCGAACAAGATTACCGGGCCGAAGGTGGGGTCCCTGGTAGCTCCCACGATGACTTCAAGACTTTGGGGAATCATTTCCTGAATTAAGATACCGGTTATCCTGGCTTCAGGAGCTCTTGCTCTCACGTTACGTAGTATGTCGTCAAAACTCTTGCGGACCTCATCACTAGAGTTTAAGTTAAGCTTAACGCCGCCTACGTCAGATTTATGAACTATGTCAGGGCTGACAATCTTTAACACGACGGGATAACCTATCTCCTCAGATAGTCTGACAGCCTCCTCAGCAGAATTAGCTAATCCGAACTTCGGTGCCGGGAAACCGTACTTTACTAGAACGTCGTAGGCTTCATGCTCAAGTAATTTAGTCCTCCCCTCACTCCTAGCCTTGTTAATTACTTCCTCCACATATTCCCTCACGTTACTCATTCCTAATTAACCCCCAGATATTAGTCTAAAACACAGATTTAAAAGCTGTGCTCACCCACTATTTGATTAAATAACTGGAGATTTCGTTGCTTAAGCTGTGCGTCCTATCTTGTTTAGCTTCTAGCGATTTGTTGTTGCTTAATCGCTGTGTGAGGGTCCCTCACTGTATTCCTCGGTTGCGAAGTCTTCACCGCCTATTAAGACTCTCTGGAGTGAGGCGTAAGCGTCCTCAACACCCCACATCTCCTTAGAAGAGACTGAGACTACTTCCTTAAAGATTTCCTTGAATATGTTGCAGAGCGACTCACCGACCTCAAGGCTTATGAAGAACGCGTCGTTGCTAGCCGAGATACAGCTGTAGTCTTCGCTCAGTAAGCGCAGGAGGTAGAGTCTAGAACTCAGACCCTCTAAGTCTCTGAATTTTTGCTGGGTTGTTATTAAGTCTATCTTGTTCAGTATTAAGACTAGGGGGAGTCTTAACCTGTACATCGTTGAGAGAGCTAGTAGGAGTGCTGAGTAGCTTGAGTGTGGGTTGGAAGCCATGTGTGAGTCTAGTATGAAGGCTGTCGCCGACCTGCTATTCTTAACTAACTCCCTCAGAACTATAGGTCCTAACCTCCTGAAAGCAACTATCTCTAACTGCCCGGGGAGATCTATGATCGCGTAATTACCGCCTAACTCATCTATCTCCTTCCTTAAATCGCTGACGTAATTAACTAGGTAATCAACGCTCAGTACTAGAGCGCCGTTAGGTCCGAGACCGTACTTCACCATGAAATCACGTGTCGTGACGTAATTCCTCACGTCCACGTCAGGAACGTAAGGCAAGACCTCGGATGCCGGGTCTAAGTTAACTCTAACTACGTCTAGACCGTTGAGCTCCATCCACTGAGCTAGTGCTGAGACAAACGTGGACTTGCCTGAACCAGCAGGTCCTGCGACGATCACAAAATACATTAACACACCCCGCACTCAAGACTCAGATTAATATTTAAGCAACAGCTAACAAATTTTAAAACCACGGAATACTCTTACGTTTCAGTGTGCCGACCACGTTTACCGCGTAGCCACACTTAGGGCATTTGTTAGACTCTGTCAGCCTCCATTCAGTTACGTAGAAGCCGTACCTACGTATTAAGAGCTCCCCGCAGTTAGGGCAGTACGTGTTCTCCATGTGATGTCCTGGCACGTTACCTAAATACACGTACTTCAAGCCCTCACTCTTAGCTACCTCAGCAAGCTTCTCGAGAGTCTTAATAGGTGTTTCAGGCAGGTAACTCATTTTGTAGTGTGGGTAGAATCTGAGTAGGTGGAAGGGCACGTCATCACCCACTACCTCAACGAGTTTCCTAACCAGCTTCCTGAGATCTTCGACGCTGTCGCCGTACTTAGGCACCACGAGATCGGTTACTTCAACGAAAACTCCTCTCTTCTTCATGTAGTTAATAGTTTCGTAGATAGGTTCCGGGTCAGGCACCCCCATGAACTTCCTGTAGAATTCTTTGTTAGCGTTAGCCTTGAAATCTACTGTGGCGGCGTCGAGGAACTTGGTGAGTTCTTCTAGAGCCTCGGTGGTGATGTACCCGTTAGTTACCATAGTATTGAAAAGATTTTCTTTCTTAGCCAGCGCGGCGGTGTCGATCATGAACTCGTAGAAGATCGTTGGTTCGTTGTAGGTGTAGCTAATCCCGTCAGCCCCCTCCCTGACAGCTTCCCTAACCACTTCTTCAGGCGTCATGAAGTCGCCGAAAATCCCGTTCCTCCTAGACTGACTTAATGTCCAGTTCTGGCAGAACATGCACATGAAGTTGCATCCAGCGGTGGATATGGAGAAGACTAGAGAGCCTGGATGGAAGTGAGATAGGGGTTTCTTCTCTATGGGGTCTAGGTTAGCTGCAGTGAGGAGACCGTACACTAAGGTGTAGAGGGTCCCGCCGGAATTATACCTAACACCGCAAGCACCGTAACCCCCGTCACTTATGGGGCACCTCTTATAGCATAGATCGCAAACCACTTTATTATCGCCTAACCTCCTCCAATACTTAGCTGTTCTAACCCAAGGCTTGCTTAGGTCAGGCCTCCCCAACACAGAATCACCTGATCACTCACTCGTCGTTAAACATGTTTTCACATCTAATAAGTTATCTTCCCTTGCTTCGCGGGAGGGACGCACGACCTAGAACGATTGAACCTATTTAAGGAGGTCTAAAAGCTTTAGAAGTTCTTCCTCGATATGTTATGTGGTGGTGGGTTAGGTGTTAGTGATTTCACTGCCTTCAGACCCGGGTTTAGGGCGTGGACTTGCGAACCTCCTCGGGTTCAGGTATTCTGAGGTTGTCTATAAGGTCTTCCCTGACGGGGAGTCTTACTTGAGGTTTCCGGAGATTTCTGGGGAGGATGGGGTATTGCTGGTGCTTACTTCCTATCCTGACCAGAATCGTTCCTTGCTTGAGTTATTCCTTTCGGTAGAACTGCTATCCTCGAAGGGTCTCAGCAAAGTGTACGCGGTGATGCTGTACCTGGCTTACGGCAGGCAAGATAAAGAGTTCTTGAGTTGGGAGGTAGTTAGTGGGAGGGCGGTTCTTAAGATAATGAGGTGTGTGGGTCTCAAGAAACTGTTGGTCGTGGACATACATAGCGAGAAACTCTTAGAGGAATTCAGCGATTTAATCGTTAACGTATTACCCGTTAAGACGTTCGGGCAGTACATAAAGAACAACGTTGGAGAGCCCTACATACTTGTAGCTCCAGACGTTGGTGCCTCGAAGAGGGTTAGGCTGATAGCTGAGTTCCTCGGTAAGGATTACGTGACGATTAAGAAGGTCAGGGATAGGGTGACGGGGGAAGTCACTCATCAACTACCGGAGGATCTGGACGTAACCGGGGTTAACGCCGTCATAATTGATGACATAATAAGTACTGGCGGCACAATAGCTAGTATAGCTAAGTACTTGGCTAGTAAGGGTGCTCGCAAGATCTATGTTCTAGCATCGCACGGGCTTTTCGTGGGTGACGCGCTAAATAAGCTGAGGCTTTCAGGAGTTAATAAGGTGGTGGTGTTGAATACCGTGGGACACCGATTAACGAGTGACTTAGTAGAGTATCTTGACGTGTCGGGGGAGCTTGCTGAGTCTATTAAGGGGAGCTTGCTTTAGGAGGATTCGCTGATCTAATAGATAGTCAAGGTTTAATAAACTTCACGATAATGAAACTCTAGAGAGGAAATGCTTTACTACGTTTATCTTTCCGGTGAGCACAGGGAGCTGCCGTTGCTTGAGTTGAGGGCTGTGATGGAGGCTGAGAGAGTAGGGTATAAGCTCGTGGCTCACCTAGATCAGGTCGTTATCGTTGATAGTTCTGAGCCCTTGGAGGAAGTCCTGAGGAGGACTGTCTTAAGTAAGTATGCTGGCGTCCTGCTAGGGGTTTCTGAGGCCGTTGACGGGGTTCAAGGTATTAAGAGAGTTCTAAGAGATTCTGACGTATGCTTCTACGGGGGTTACGACTACGTGAACTTCAGGAGGGTGAAGCAGTACGGGAATCAAGTAAGTTATGAAGACGTGTTAAGAGTTGTGAACGAGTTGTCCGGGAGTTTATGTAGAGGGGGGAGTAAGAGGTTGGACATCATAGTTTCGGAGGGGTGTGTTGTGGTGGGTTTAAGAACTTATGAGAGGGATTTAAGGCCTTACAGAGCGCGTGAACCTGCTGAGAGACCTTTTTACTCGCCAGGCACTATGACCCCGTACATGGCTAGAGTCTTCGTGAACTTGAGTAGGGCTAGTGTGAGGGAGGGACACGTTATCTTAGATTCTTTTTGTGGTGCTGGAGGCTTCTTACTGGAAGCTTGCTCCGTAGGCTTAAGATATGTGGGTGTGGAGGTGGATCCTAAGCTAGCTGAGGGCGCTGCCAGAAACCTGGTTCACTACGGGTGTGTTCCTGAGGTAGTGGGCGGTGATGCTTGCCATATCCCGTTAGATAGGGTTGACGCCATAGCTACTGACCCCCCGTACGGTCGCATGAGCAAGCCCGCGGACATGGACTTAATCAACTTAATGAGGTGCTTTCTAGGGGAGAGTTACAGGGTGTTGAGGAAGGGCGGCTACATGGTTTTCGCTCAGAGGATAGATATGCCTCTCGAGGAAATGATTGTTGACGCGGGATTCACGATCGTTGAGAGAATCCCTAACTGGGTTCACGGATCCCTAACCAGAGATATTTTCGTGGTGAGGAAGGAATGAACCCGGTGATAGTGACGTTCTTAGGTTCTAGAGGGCCTTACCCAGGTAGTGACGAAATGCCTTCCGTCTTAATTAGTTACGGCGGGAAGAACTTGCTTCTAGACGTTAGTGAGGGGACGCAGCACAGACTCCTAGAAGTTGGTAAGAGCGTTGCGTCCGTAAACCCAATCTTAGTAACCCACATGCACGGGGACCATGTCCTGGGCTTGATACCATTCCTTCAATCAAGGTCTTTAGCGAATATCACCACACCACTCTTAATAATCGGTCCTGCAGGGCTGGGAACATACTTAATCAAGTCGTTTGAGTACCTCTACTTCTACCCAGAGTACGTGTTAGTGGTCAACGAGGTTAGTGAGGAGAGTAAGGTGTGTGAGGGGTGCGGTGATTTCATGGAACCACTCAAGGAATTGGCCCGCAACCAAGAAAGCAAGGTAAGTGTTGTGAGAACAGATTGCTGTAAGACCGTTATCGAAGGACCTTTCAAAATAAGGGCTTTCTGGGTTGAGCACTCAATACCTACGCTAGCTTACAGGATAGATATTTCCGATACCATCAGCTTATGCTACGTTTCAGATACTACGGCATCAGATAACGTTATTAAGGCATGTAAAAACGTGAAGGTACTAATCCATGACTCAACTTTCGGTAGCGATATGAGCGACAAAGCCCGTGAATATAAGCACTCAACAGCTATTCAAGCGTCCGAAACAGCTCTAAGATGCGGTGCTGAAACACTCATACTTTACCACATATCACCCAGGTATAAGAACACCGATAACTTACTGAATGAAGCTAGGAAGGTATTCAAGAATACGTACGTAGCGGAGAAATACATGAAGCTCTATCTAACTCCATCCAAGTAAGTGAGATTAAGCTTGAAACGAGTCAATGAAAACTAATAAATCCCCCGCGTCGTAAAGAGCGTTGTTTTTGAGTCGTGAAAGTCTTAAGAATCAGTCTTGCCGCGAACCACGTTTTGGTTAGCAAAGCTCCGTAGGTGTTCGGGGAACGTGTCTAGAGTTGAAGTAATACCCTCATGTCTTGATTTAATTCTTTCCTCCACGTATTATTGATGCCAGTTACTTAGAGTGAGTAATACTTACCCGTATTTAGTGCATATGTTGTTATTTGCTTGAGTGATATAGTGTCTAATAGGGACTCTTATGCCGGTCATATACAGGTGCGGTTCCTGCGGTAAGACTCTCTTCGTGTTCAGGTCTGTCGGGCAAGATAGTTTTGGGGTGCCGACACCGGACGAGCTCTTTAGTAAGATAGGTAGTAGGTGTCCTGGGTGCGGCAAAGCATTCTCGAAGCCTAGGCTGGATAGAGTGAAGGTAATGGGTAGGGCTTAAGAAGTCTCAGTAATCGAGGACTTCTTAATCCAGACTGAATACCTTTCTTGAGTCGATGCCTTAACTCTTTTGCCTGCTAGCAGAACGCGAGTCATGAATGCTTTAGTTTGAAGTAGACCTTATCCATTAGGTTGAAGCAGCTATTGATGTTTTCGCTAGATTCTATCATCACCATGTAGCCCCATAACGACACAATCAGTTTTTGCTTAGGCGGGGTTGCCTCCACGTTTTTCTTGCTTATTACGTAACCCCATGCGACGAAGTCTTTTTTCTCGTCGTATTCTGGTTTCTCCCTACTTAGGGTATACTCCGTCTTACTACCCTCTGAAACGACTAGCAATTCCTTCAGCACGTCAAACTCGACCTTACTTCCTTGGCAGTCTAAAGAAACTATTACGATCCCAGGTATTAACGACTTACGTATGCTTGTCACCGTGCACTCATCGCGTAGCAAGCCCTCACGTAACTCCACTCGAAGCACCGACAAATATTATTTGGTCAGTCTTTAAAAATAGACCTTAATAGATTTCATTAAGTTAGTGTTAGGAAGTATTGAGGAGCTTGGTTATGAAGTCTTTCAGTGCTTCGTTAGATAGCCAGTCAACCCACACCTCACACTCCTTAACGTTATTGAGTACGTTCACGATTTCCTCCACCACCTCATCGACTTCCTTATTAGTTACGTCTACCTCACACACCTTAGTTTCCGGGTGTTCGTTTAAAGCGTTGTAAGTGCATATACCCAGTATTTCAGCTTCCACATTCTCCCTAACTTTCTCTTTACCCCACCCTCTCGAAGCAAGCCTCTCGTACAATACGGCCGGGTTTAGCCTAAGCACGAATACCGTCTTAACGAACTCGTCAGGGATTACCTCACCGTAGTGACTGTCTACGATAACGTCGGATTCACTCCCGCTCAATAACTCGGTGAGCCTGCTTACTAAGCGTTCCTCATCTATTATTAGAGAACCCCTAACCTCGTCTACGCCGACATACAGGGATTCCCTCACAACCAGATCCGATAAGTTTAAGTAGCTAAGACCTAACCTAGACGCAAGCCGGGTCGCAACCAACGTCTTACCAACCCCGGGAGTCCCGGAAATAACTATAGCTTTACCCATCAAGCACCCCCTAAGATAATTTCCGGATCCTTAAATTAGGGTTGAGGAAGAGTTGCGGGAATATGCCGAGACGTTTTGGATCAGCCCCCAGCCTCAAATCATTAAATCATCGCTTTCAACCTTCATCATCTAATCAAGTCCCGCCACTCACGGACCATAAATAATATAGCGACATGTTTTAAATCCTTTCCATTACTTCGAGGTTTCTGTGAAATACTTGATTTTCGTCGTTTAATAGGGATTTTTCAGTTTTAAGCTATGTATGTTTAGCGGTGGTGTGGATGGTTCGGGTTACTGAGTACGTGGTGGAGGAGTTTGTTAAGATTGTTGCGGTATGCGGTGACGACGGCACTGCCGATTTAGTGGGTGATTTGCCTGCCCTGCCTTACTGCTTCCCTAAGAGTGAGTGTCTTCACGTAGGTAATGTAGAGGTATGTTGGTCTGAGTGGCTTCGGCTAGGGGATTTCTCACTTCGTGTTGAAGGCTCTACAGTAGAAGGCATTCTTAAAGCAATATCATTCCATATCAAAGGGATTAAATGCGAGGAGGTTTCGGGAGATATCTACTACGTGGTGCGTGACCACATACTTAAAGAATGTTCTGGGGGGAGTAGTTCATGAGATTGCTTCTTGGGGTTGCGGCGGAGTCTCAAGATATATTGCAGTGACCATCATCTCCCCGCCACATTTAGGGCATTTCTCCCCTACCCTACCTACGTACTCCCCCTTGTCGTACGGCTTATTTAACACGTAATTGCAGCTGAGGCACTTCTTTACAGTGACTATCTTGCCTTTCTCCTCCTTCTTCTGTGTTGAGGATTCTCTCAAGTAAGAGATTAGCAGGTAAGATGATAGGAAAACGATTATGGCTATGAGGAGTATGTAGAGAGGGTCTAATTCCAGTAACACAGACATCACCTCACTCTATGCCTAGGGTGTTGCCCACCCCTACAACCACTACTGCGTCGCCTTCCCTCGTCTTACTAAGTATCGTGTTCTTGACTATGTCGGCTGCTCTCACAACACCCTCGTAGACTTGCTTAGTCATGGTGTTTATAGCTTCCTCGTTACTCATCTTAATCACTACCGCGTCTAGCGGTACCGAGCACTTAGAAGCTATTCTCTCCATAGCTATCTTCTCAGGCCCTAAATCACCTATGGCCGCACCAACACCGTAGGCTACCTCACCGCTCTTCTCGCTCTCGAGTTTTAAGGCTGCGTCAACAGTTATTATTCTAGAGATCCTGCATTCAAGACTGTCAACGAGTTTCTCCAACGCCTCACCAGGCCATCCTACCGTGGGTCCCGGGCCCTTAGCTTTTATCACGTAGAGTTTCCTACCCTCAAACGAGGTCTCGTACAAGACGGTCTCCGGAGCTATCTCCGAGGCTCCGGAAACGTTGCCTAAGAGCATTCTAGCGACTAAGGCGCCGGCACCATCCCCTATCGGCGCGCCCACCCCGAATGAGTCTATGGCGTCTCTATACGCTTTAGCTAGCCTGACTATCTGGTTTATCTGGAGAGCTAACTGCATCATCATGATCCAGTCATTAAACTTAACGCCTAGGTTATAGTAATGCTTCACTACCTTGTTTATGTAGGTAAGTACAGAGTTAAGCTCTAGCAACACCTCAATCCTCTGCCTATCAATTTCTGAGACGTTAGGGACTTTATCTAGAACGTACCTCTTAACAGCCTCATCACGTGTTCTCAGCAAATGCTTCAACCTCTTTATTACGTCAATAGGTTCCCTCTCGACAGGGAATATCATGAAGAAATTATCAACGTAGTCGTCTATGAGGGTTTTCGGGTTAGGTAAGTTCATGTCCTTCAAATACTTTATCGACTTCCTCCTACCCTCTTCCTCAAACTCTATTAACTCCATAAGCTTTCTCCTCACAACAGAGGAGTACCGCGTGAACTGAATCTTCTGCGGTATATCCGTGAAGTTAAGTATGAAGGAAGATAGTATTAGGATTGCTATCAGCATAGAAGTCCAGTCCTGAACCCCGTCCACTCACTCACACCCCGACTTACCACACTAACCTAAGTCTTAAAACATTTATATTTTTCGTTTAGCAATCTATGACTAAGTCGTTCTTCTATATGGGGGGCTGCTCAACACGGAAGCAACTCATTTGTTTAGCTCCGGGTTAGTCGTGATTATGATCCTGCCACCACTTACCAGGATTGTTTCCTCGAACTGAGCTACTAGATTACCGCTCACTTCCCTTAAGACGGGGTATGCTGTAAGAACTGATTTCCTTACCAAGCTCTGGAGCAGTGCCCGCAACCTACTTAAATCACTGAATTCTCTTGCAAGCCATCTCTCACATAGTGGGAGGGTCCTAAACTTCTCGTATATGGTTTTTATTAGGAGAGATTCTTCCTCCGTGACCTGCTTGTTTTTGAAGCCTGTGTTTAACGCGTATATGTAGGTAGAGGTCCTTACTTCCTCCACGTAGCCCTTACCCGGGGTTAGGAAAGGCTCTATAGCGTATGCTCTGCCGTTAGATAACTTACCTAGAGCTAGCCTGGTGAAGTGGTTGGGGATAACCTCACCGGCATGTATTAAGTACCTGCCTAGAGAGTGGCCCGTCAGGTTCTTGATCACGTTAAACCCGTATTTCTTAGCGACTGCCTCCACAGCCCTCCCCACAGCGTTTATAGGTGTTCCGGGGCTTAAGGAAGTCAACGCTTTACGTAAAGCTTCCTCAGTAGCTTCAACCAGCTTAACCGCCTTATCTGAGAGGGTTACCGTGATCGCTGTGTCAGCTATGAACCCGTTCACGTGAACCCCTAAATCAATCTTAACTAGCGAGTCCTCAGTAATCACTCTAGAATCACCTACGTAGGGGGTGTCATGAGCAGCTATCTCATTAACCGATATGTTGGTTGGGAAAGCAGGCTCACCACCGAAAGACCTTATCAACTCCTCCACCCTCTCAGCTAAATCAAGTAATCTGGTGGAAGGCTTAACTAACGAGACAACGGATTTCTTAACCCTGTAAGCTATCTCGCCAGCCCTCAGATACGCTTCCACGAACTCCGCGTCACTCGTGTTCAACACCACTCTAAATATGTTAAGGTGACCATAAAATAATATTAGTAATCCACGACCCTCAACGAATCGCGAACTAATCTAGCGCGTCGTTCTTCACTTAGTGAAGATATTTTAGATCTCGTAAGTAATATTATTTAAGGTGTGTTAAATGTATGATATAAAGATTAAGTGGTTTGGTCATGCGGCTTTCAAGATAGAGATGTTTGGTAAGGTCTTCTTGATAGATCCCTGGATATTAAACCCTGTATCCCCTGAGAAGAAGTTGAATCAAGTATGCGGGGACTTCATAGTGGTGACGCACGATCACGGGGATCACGTAGGTAACGCTCTTGAAATATTGAGGAACTGCCCTAGCTCTAAGGCAGTAGCTATATATGAGCTAGCTTCATACATAGCTGAAGAACTAGGTGGTGAGCAGAGAGCTATCGGGGGTAATATAGGGGGACCTATAGACTTAGGGGAAGGATTTGAGGTAGTGTTAACCCCGGCGCTCCACTCTAGCGGTAAGGGGGCGCCGACAGGGGTCTTAATAAGTAAGTTAGGGAATACGGTATACCATGCCGGCGACACAGGATTAACTTACGAGATGAAGCTCATCGGCGAACTATATAAGCCGTTAGTAGCGCTCTTACCGATCGGAGGGCACTTCACTATGGGGCCTAGGGAAGCCGCGTACGCCGCGCACCTCCTGAACCCCAAGTACGTTATCCCAATGCATTACGGCACCTTCCCCATGTTGAGAGGCACGCCGGAAGAATTCAGACGTTACTTGATAGAGTTCGGTGTCGCGGCAGAGCTCATAGTGCTTAAGCCGGGCGAGGAAACTACTGTGAGAGCTGAGGTTCCTCGCACGCGGTAACGCCACTGTTCAGGCTGAAGAAGTTCCTTGAGGGTATGGGTGGCGCGTGATACGTATTTTAAGTGTCGAGTACTTGATTTTATGGGTAGCGCGTTGGCTAAGCCTGACGTCAGGTTAGTGGTGGTTGGTCCTGAAGGAAGAATTAACATGGGCTTCATATTAAGGCTTGCTAGAAACTTCGGTATTAACGACTTATGTGTGGTTAGCCCGCAGTTTGATTTAAGCGATCCTGAAGTTAGGGAGTTTGCCGCGAGAGGTGCTGAGTTACTGAGTAGCGTGGCCGTTAAGTCTAGTGTTGAGGAATGTCTTTCAGGCGTTAGGTTATCTATATGCACTACCTCAATAGCTGATTTAGAGTCGGACGTGTTAAGACAGTCACTACCTCCCTACCTATTAAGCTATGTCTTACCTAAATCCGGTAAGGTGGCTCTAGTCTTCGGTAGGGAGAGCGTGGGTCTTAAAAGAGAGGAATTAGATAAGTGTGACTTAGTGTCCACTCTGGACACAGGGACCGACTACAACGTGCTTAACTTATCGCACGCGGTAGCTATCTACATGTACGAGGTCCTCAGAGCTTCGATGAGGGAGTCTTACGAGGTTAGTGAGTGTGAGGAGAACGTGTTGAAGGCTTTGAGGAAGGAGTTGGAGGAGTTGAGTAAGTTACTCGACGACGATAAAGGTGTTAGGGCATTCAGGAACATCTTGTTTAGAGCCAACCCTAGAAACCCTGAGTGCGGGGCTTTATACAGGGTGTTGAAGAAGATAGTGTTTCAGCTGAGGTCGAGAGACACACATACTTAAAAACCTTCAACTCAGTAATCTTTGGTGGTAGAGAGTGCCGTTAAGACCTGCTAGATGCTATAAAGACATGCACAAGCCCCCGTACACGAGGAAGGAATACATAGACGGCATACCGCAACCTAAGATAAGTAAGTTCGTCATGGGCAACCCTCGCGGGGATTACGAACTAGTTGTTGAGCTGATTTCTTTAGAGAACGCTATACTGAGGCATAACGGGCTTGAAGCCGCTAGAGTCATGGCTCATAAATACTTAAGCAAGTACGTCGGGGAGGACAAGTACTTCTTCATGGTCAGGCAATACCCTCATCACGTACTCAGAGAGAATAAGATGATGGCTTTCGCAGGAGCTGACAGACTTCAGGACGGCATGCGTAAGGCCTTCGGAAAACCCGTTGGTGTTGGCGCAAGAGTTTTCTACGGTAGTGTGATAGCGGAGGTGAGGATCTCCGCTAAGAACCTGCCTCAAGCTAAGGAGGCTTTAAGGCGATTCAGAGATAAGATAGGTATTAGAACCATGTTGCGGGTAAGGGAGTTAAAACCCGGTAGCTCAGCCACCCCCACTAACGCGGCGGAAACGCAGAAATGAGCTTACCTAAGAACTCGTTTCTCGACTACTACTATATTGACGTTAGCGAGCTTTCTAGGGTGGTTAAGGAGAGGAAACCCTCTAAAATACTCCTTCAAGTCCCTGAGGGGTTCAAGAACAGGTCTTACGAGATAATAGACTACTTGAGGGAGATACTGGGGGGTGCGGAGATACACATAGACGCAAGCCCCTCGTTTGGTTCATGCCTCATAGACGTAGGGGTTGCGGGTAGGTATGATTTAGTGATTCACTTAGGTCATAGGAAGTACCCTTACTGGAGTCCGCCAAGTAACGTAGTTTACGTTGATTTGCAGTCGAGGACTAGGCCGGATCACGAAGTCTTGACTTCCTTAATCAATGATTTAAGGAAACACGGGTATGTGAGGTTAGCCGTGTACACGACGGCTCAGCACGTGGACCTGACTAAGGACATCGTCAAACAACTCCGTAGTAACGGGTTTGAGGTAGTGAATAAGGGTGTTGAGGTGGTGTTCGGGTGCTGGTTTTCTAGCTTGGATGCTGTGAAGGATTCTGTCGATGCTTTCTTGGTGGTGGCTGGCGGGAGGTTCCACGCGTTAGGTGTTGGTTTAAGGGTCGGCGGTAGTAAGGAAGTGATTTCGCTAGATCCTTACGAGAACGCATACTACTTCCTGGGTGAGTACGTTTCAAGGGTTCTTAAGACTAGGTTTGCTAAGATAATGAAGTCTCTGGACGCCGTGTCTTGGTTGATAATAGCTGGTAGCGGAGGGCAATACAGGCCCTGGATAATTAACGAGCTCGCGAAGCTGATAACCAGTTCTGGGGGTAAGTACTACGTAGCCGTGACTTCATACCTTACGAGAGATCTTTTAATTGATGTAGATTCAAGCACGCTAGACGCTATAGTCATTACCTCGTGCCCTAGACTACCTATAGAGGATTTCCACGACTATGAAAAACCTGTTTTAACGCCTGGTGAGGCTTTTATGGCGTTGAAAAAAGTTTTTGAGCCTTATGTTTTCCCTTGGTGAGTGCGTTACTCGTACTCTATCTTCGCTTCAGGCCTTACCTCGCCTAGTCTGCTCCTCACGTAACTTATTATTGAGTCTGCTTCCTCAGGCGCTACGGGCTTGCCCCTACCTAGTAAGTCGTTGATAGAAGCTTTCAGAGCTTCCTCATGCGTTCTGCCCTCGAGAGCTACCCTTACTTTCTCTATTTTAGTAGGTTCCGGCACCAGCAAGACGCCGACCTTAACGAACAAGAATTCCTCGTTTATCGGGATGACCTCCACGATACCTCCCTCACGCTCACCGACTTTCAGCACGTAGATCTTGTCTCCGTCGCTGGTTTCCCCAGCATACTCAACGGTATACTCTACTGGCGCAGCCATTATTTTCTCAGCTTCAGGCACTAACGCGGTTAGTACGGCGGTTACCTCCTCGTCCGGCACTCTCCTAAAGACCTCCACCCTCAACGTATCAAATTTCCAGAGTATCTTGCCTTCACTTACTTCGTAATCGATGCTTAACCTTACGGCGTCTCTCTTATCGACTTTAAGCTTGTCTACCAGTACCGTGAACAAGAACCTGTTGAGTTGTGCTACGTGGAAAGCCACGGTCTTACTATCTATTCTTTTCTCTTTAATGTCTTCGGATAGCTGAGCGAAGATCACTCTCCTAACTTTAGTAGCGTACCCCCCTGCAATAACTAACCCGGTCCTCATAGTAGGCATAAATACCACCAATTATATTAGTTTTTCGAAACTATAAAAATAGTCTTAAGGGATTTCAGGTCGGTGAGTTAAGGTAATCGATTAGTGGTCGAGATGAGTAGGGGTAAGTTGCTGAGGAAGATAGCTGAGGAGATCTTGGGGGTTGAGAACGCTAGGAAGATTTGGGGGAGGGTGGAGATAATAGGCGATATAGCGGTGATCAGGAAGCCCCCTGACCTCCCGGTCGAGGCTTTCGTGCCTTTAGGTGAGGAGATTCTTAGGAAGCTACCTTACGTTAAGTCTGTGTGGCTAGCGGTGACTTCCGTGAAGACTCAGCACAGGATTAGGGAGCACGTCTTACTAGCAGGTGAGAACAGGAGTGTTACTACTTACCGGGAGCACGGGTGTGTTTTCAAGGTAGACATAAACTCCGTGTACGTCTCCCCGGCCCTAAACTACGAGCATAGGAGGATAGCGGATTTAGTGAGACCGGGTGAGTTCATAATAAACATGTTTGCCGGAGCCGGTCTCTTCTCAATAATAATAGCTAAGAAAGCGAAGCCGAGGAAAGTCATATCCATAGACATAAATCCACGCGCGTACGAGTTAATGCGTGAGAACATAGCGCTGAACGGTGTTGAGGACGTCGTGGAGGCTAGGTTAGGGGACGCGGCGCAAGTAGTGAAGGAGTTTACCGGGATGTCTGACAGGGTGTTGATGCCCCTGCCGGAATACTCACGTATTTACTTACGGGACGCTATCTCAGCGTTAAGGGATTGCGGCGTGATTCACGTCTACGACTTCGTGAGTGCTGAGGGGAGGGATGAGGCCCTGCTTAAGGGGAAGGAGGTGTTTAGCGGGGAGTTAGCCGGAAGCGGCGTTCGTTACGAGTTCCTGTACGGCAGAGTGGTAAGGAGTGTTGGGCCCAGGTATTACCAGGTAGTCTTCGACATAAGGGTGTGTCGTGGTTAAGAGGTAACTTCGTGTGAGGGTTTCCAATGCTTTCAAGAACTCTTCTTGGATTTCTTAGGTTTCTTCTCGGACGCGGGCTTCGACTCTTTGCTTGAGGTAGTGACTTTAACCCCTATACCGAATAATTCTCTAGTTATGGCGTCTAAGAATCTTACGTAGGATCCTCTCTGACCTACGAAAGCTCCGAGAACCCCCTCCTCTACCTCAACGAATATGTAGGCGCCCTTGAAATCCACGTCCACCACCCTCTTCCAAACCCAGGATACTGGGTGTACCGCTCTTATCAGTTCTGAGATATCCGTGTCTAGCTCAACGCCTCTCACCCTAGCGTTTAGTTCCTTCTCTATTGAGGTGATTCTCTCACCACCCTTGCCGACCAGCCTCCCTAAATGCTCTTTCTTGACGACTACTAGGTAGTTAGGTACGTGCTCTAAGGAAATCCCGTAGTTGGTTGCCAGCTTACCAACATCTAAGACTGTTATGACGTCTGCGTCAGGCGATTTCAGCTTAACAACTTCAAGAACTTTCTGCTCCGTATCCGTCAACTTCCTCGTTCTAAGCATGTACTCCATGAGTAGTCTGAGGCCCATCCTAGCGCCCTCCCTAACGATGTCTTTTATCCCTAAGTCGATCACGGCCGCCCTAGCCTCACCTGCTAAAATCTCCCGTATAACTGATGTGGGATCTTGATGCTTGCTCCTCAAAGCCTGGAATATCGGGTCGGCAGCAACTATCAACTTACTGTTCTTGCCTACCCTAACTATGGCTTCAATGAGTGATTCTAGCTTCATGGATTGAGCGTCATCGATGAAAACTATTGAGTCATCGAAAGTCCTCCCCTTGAGGTAGTGGCTGTCGGCGAAGGTTATCTTACCCTCCCTTATTAACTTCTCCACCTCTTCCCAAGACATTAAACCGCTTAAGACGTCTGTCACGTACTGTTTAGAGAGTTCCATGAATAAGGGTCCTGACTCAGCTACCGTGAGTTCCTTACCTGTCGTAACGTCTATGACCGGTCTGATCACGATCAGCCTCTTATACTTCCCCTCACTAACCGAGCCGATCCCGTAAGCTAGAGCGAATAAAGACTTACCAACACCTGTAGGGCCGAAAATCCCTACGATAGAGAATATGTCTTCTTTGAGAGCTTCCTTAAGCTTTTCCTGACCGGGAGTCATGGCCTCTATCCTATCCAACATTTTCCACACCAGAACTAACTCATATTTAGACTCTTAAATAATTTTTATTTAGGGTGCGCTTAAGCTGCCTTTCGTAGATCCTGAGAAGTGGAGATTACGTAAGGAAAAGCTGTGGAGGAGGCTAGCAGAGGATCTTGAGATAGGTTACTTAGACGAGGACATACTGGATATCCTTAAGAAACTCTTCGAGTTCGAGGATCTCTACACCATAAGTTCATGTAGTGGTAGGATCACGTTCATAGATGGGAGACTCCCTTGGGAGAGGAGGGGCTCAACCATAGTCTTCAAGAAACACCGACCAATAACCACGGACGAATTCCTTGAAGTTCTAAGGATGCCTACGCTCAGGAAGTTATGGCTCGTGGTGACAGGTCCCATAATACATGTCTCAGCACTAAACATGAAGTCGGCTCGAAGAATACTTACGTTGGCTAGGGAGTCAGGCATGAAGCACTCAGGGATCTTATCAATAAATAAAGAGAAGGGAATCATAGTAGAACTTAAGACAGGCATCCGCCTCACACACCTGCTGAAGGTAGGTTCACACACCATATTAAGAGAAGACGAATCCAGAGAGATAGTTGAGGTCGCTAACGAATCCTTACTTGAAGGCAAAGAAAAACTAAACAAGCTTAGGGAGCTGTTAGGGATTCAAACCCGCGTAACCTACTAGAAGGCTTTTTTAAGCACGTTAGGGTAATTCAATATACGATTCTAGGTAGGTTAGGACCGGGGTAGAGCACCCCGAGAGACAAACCCACCAACCTAAGCTGACTTCCTCGCCCTTCTAGGACATGCTTTCAGCTGGGGTAGAAACAGGGAAAGGAAACTCAAATTTATAAGTTATGCCCATACGTATATTATGGTGGTATCTTATCATGTCTTCAGCGAGTAAGGCTAGGTCTAAGGAGTCTCTCTTTGTCGTGCTGGTGTTAATTATATGGGCGCTAGCCTTCGGAGTCTTCCTAGTTAACAGTCCTAACCCGACTCCCCTGGCAGGGCTCAGCACCACCTATACGTACTCACTACTGTGGTGGATCGTTGCTTTGTTGATCTTCATCGGTTACGCGATATACGACGTGAGGAGGGGTGGTTAGGGTGGAGGCTTGGCAGATCACATTAACAATAATCTTCGTGTACTGCATCCTCATGATTGTTGTAGGGTTCTTATCCGGCAGGGTCCTCAAGAAATCTCTTGAGGACTTCTACGTGTTGAGTAGGCGTGCAGGTATTCTGGTCACGTTCTTAGCTACCGCAGCTACCTACCACAGCGCGTTCGCTTTCCTGACCAGCGTAGCTACCTACGCGACCACTGGAGTGACGTTCTGGGTTGCTTCCTCAGCTTGGACTACGGGCGCCGCGGTCTTCATGTATCTTGCTGGAACTAGGTTGATGAGGTTGGGTAAGGCTAGGGGCCACATATCGCCTGCTGACGCTCTAGCAGATTTCTACAGGAGTGAGGTTCTGAGGGTCCTTGTAGCGGCTGTGATGGCTCTCTTCGTTATCGCGTACATAGTGGTTCAAGCCGTCGGTCTTGGCCTAATCATAGACATAGGTAGCGGCGGCAACATACCGTACATGTGGGGTTCGCTAATACTCATGCTGGTCACGATGCTCTACCTAGTCTTAGGAGGGCTTAGGGCAGCGTACTGGACCGACGTGCTTCAGGGTGTGTGGATGTACGTGGGGGTTTTTGTCGCGGGCGTCATGATACTGCAGAGACTTGCGCCGGGAGGGGTGCCTGAATTAATGGATCAGCTCAGGGCCGTGAAGCCTTCTCTGCTAACGATGAACTGGGACCCCCTCATGATGTTAGGAGCTATAATGATATACGCTCCGGGACTTATGCTCCTACCACACCTCTGGATAAAGTACTACGTCGCTAAGGATGAGAAGGCGTTGAAGGCGTCGGCGGTGGGTACGGCTGTGTATCTCTCCTCATACTACATACCGACAGCTTTGGTAGGGCTTGCTGCAGCGGTGGTAAACGCCGTTGGCATGCCCGGAGTCCTTGAGAAGGGCTTCATATCCGCGTTAACCACTAAGTACGGGAGTGCTGACGCGGTAATGGCTGTCATGATTTACACTTTCCTGAACCCCGTCTTAGCTGGGTTCCTGCTCGCGGGAGCTGCCGCGGCCGCGATGTCAACTCTGGACTCCTTCCTCGGTTCAACCTCCTTAATCCTGGTTAGGGATATTTATCAGAGATACGTGAGGCCGGGTAAGTCTGAGGGGGAGTACGTTATGGTGAGCAGGATTCTCATGCTTGTGTGGGTCCTTATAGGATGGTACTTCGCGATACTGAAGCCTGGCTTGATATTCGACGTTACCTCCATAGCTGTTGCCGGAGGCTTGCAGCTACTCCCCCTCACTCTGCAGATGATAATACCTAAGAGGAAGTTGATTAATAAGTATGGCGCCATAACAGGCTTCGCCGCGGGCTCCATAATAGTTGCTCTCTTCACTTCACAGACCGGGAAATACTTCCGCATGCCAGTCACTTACCACGCCGCCATAGCAGGGCTTATGGGACTGGCAGTTAATACTGTTCTAGCGTTACTGCTCAGCGCGATCACCAAGACCTCTGATGATGAGAAGAAGGTTTTCGAGGAGTACGGGAAGTTACTGTACGCGTAACGAAGATGATTTTTATTTTTCTTTTTAAGTCTAATTATGTGGGTGTTTCCCTTTGGTTAGGAAGATTGATTTAAACACGGATGCTGGCGAGTCTTTCGGTAGGTGGAGGCTTGTTGATGAGAGCGAGCTCTTCAAGTATGTTTCTTCCGCTAACATTGCTTGCGGTTTCCACGCAGGTGATCCGGCGAGTATCTGGGGTTCTGTTAGGACAGCTAAGTCTCTAGGGGTTGCTGTCGGTGCTCACCCAGGGTTCCCGGACTTAATGGGTTTTGGTAGGAGGGAGATGATCGTTGATTTAGGGGAGCTGAAGGCTTACGTGATCTACCAGCTAGGAGCTCTGGAAGCTTTCCTGAGGGTTGAGGGGGTTAGGATGCAGCACGTCAAGCCTCACGGGGCGTTATATAATATGGCGTGGGTTAGGGAAGACTACGCTAGAGCAATCGTTGAGGCCGTGGCATCCTATGACAGAGGACTCATAATCGTAGCGCCTTACGGGTCTCAGGTGGTGAGGGTTGCGGAGGAGCAAGGCTTGAAGACAGCTTATGAGGCCTTCATAGACAGGGGTTACTTACCTGACGGTAGGTTGGCGCCGAGAGGGGCTCCGGGCGCCCTCATATCGAGCGTTAGCGAGGCTGTGGAGAGGGCTCTGAGCATAATTGATAAGGGTGTTGTTCGGGCGGTGGACGGGAGTCTTGTTGAGGTCAGGGCTCACACCCTCTGTATACACGGTGATAGTCCTAAGGCTGTGGAGTTCGCTAGATCCGTTAACTCAATGCTTAAGGAGTTCGGTGTCGAGATTAAGCCGATTTCGGAGGTTGTTTAGGCTTCATGAGTTCTCATGAGGTCAGGATACTCAGTAGTGGGGGTTACTTAATACACGTGGATGTGTGCAGAGACATTACCCCGGAATGCGTTAGGTCTATACATAAGCTGTACTACGCGCTCAGAAAGGAGCTTCCAGGAATCATTAAGGAGTTGGTGACCGGGGTTACGTCGATCGCGCTCTTCTACGACCCGAGGATAGTGTCTAGTGACGAGCTGGTTAAGAAGGTCAGGGAGTTGTGGGCGTGGAGTCAGCGGATAGATCTGAGCGAGATCCATAAGCCAAGGTCTTTCACGATCCCGGTAACCTACGGTGGTGAGCTAGGTCCTGACCTCCCGTCAGTCGCTTCCTGGGCTGGCTTAAGGGAAGAGGAGGTTGTGGAACTCCATACATCAAGGAAATACACGTGCTACACGCTAGGCTTCACCCCGGGCTTCCTCTACTTAGGTGAGGTTGATCCCAGGATAGCGGCACCCAGGCTTGAAACCCCCAGAGTTAAGATCCCCGCCGGTTCCGTCGGGATAGCGGGTAAGATGACCGGCGTGTACGGTCTTGAGAGTCCCGGCGGGTGGAGGTTGATAGGTAGGACACCCCTCCAAATGTTCGATTACAGGAGGAACCCGCCAATACCTATAGCCCCCGGAGATATAGTGGTCTTCAGGTCTGTGTCTATGGAGGAATTTAACAGACTTAAGGGAGTGTACGTAGGTGATTACAACGCCTAGCCTCCAGATCACCTACTTGGTTGGGGTTGCCACGGTCCAGGATCTCGGTAGGCAAGGCTACAGAGCTCTCGGAGTCCCTGTTTCCGGAGCTCTCGACCTAACGTCCGCTTCCTACGCTAACGCTCTCGTAGGGAACGAAGTTAACGCGGCTTTGATAGAGTTCGTCGGCTCTCTCAAGCTGAGAGCTAACGAGGACCTCGTTGTCGCGGTGACCGGGGGGCTTCCTAAGGTGTATGTAGGGCAGTATGAGGTTCCTTCCTGGAAACCCATCTACTTGAGGTCAGGCGCTGAGTTAGCGGTGCGTCCCTCGGAGAGGGGTAACGTGCATTACGTGGCTGTGGCGGGGGGCGTGGAATGCGATGTTGTTTTAGGCAGTAGGTCAACGTACGTGAGAGGGGGCTTCGGGTGTTTAGGGAGACCTCTTAAGACGGGTGACGTACTCTCAGTCGGTAAGGTGGACGTGGATGGGTTGTGGTCTAGGATATACGGCTTAAGACCTGCTCTAAACATCGACGTAAGATCTCCTAAGGTTGGGGAGGCGGTGGTTGTGAGAGCTACTAGAGGCGTGCATGCCGATCAATTAAGTGATTTAGAGGTTCTCCTCAGATCGGAATACGTCATTACCTTAGAGAGTGATAGGATGGGGTATAGGCTGGACGGTCCCGCACTCCAGTCAGCGTCGAAGCTCGGCAGACTACCCTCAATACCGACGGATAGGGGATACGTTCAGATACCGCCCGACGGGAAGCCCATAGTGCTCATGTCCGACGCTCAGACGACGGGCGGTTACGCAGTAGCTCTGCACGTAATACCTCCTGATCTAGATATCCTGGCGCAGGCTAGACCTAATTGCAGCGTCAGGTTCGTTGAGGTGAGTGTTAAGGAAGCGGAGGAACTCACCTCAAAGTATTTGACCGAGTTAGAGAAGCCGCTCCTGACAGTTGAGGAAAGCGACGAGTATTTTGCGTAGGGGAGTAGAATAACAATAGTCTAGAAAAACTTAAATAGGTCTCAAGAACTACGATTGTTGAGGTAAGGAGGGGCAGGTATTGAGTGAGTTAAGGAATGTTGTCTATAAGTGTTGGAAGTGTGGTAGGGAGTTCACGTTCGAGGAGGGTTTAGAGAGTTTTATTAAAGCTGAGGAGAGGGAGGGTTACACGTTTCTCAGATGTCCCTACTGCGGTTTTAGGATAATAGTTAAGGCGCGCAGACCAAGTCTTAAGAGAGTCAGCAGCGTTTGATTCAGGATGTGTGCGGGTGCCGCATCTTTAAACTTCACGGCATAGGGTCTGGCCGTGGTGCGGTGACCGCATGTTCCCTCTAGAGAAGTTGATAGACTTTGTAGGGGGTTTAGTTCCTGTAGAAGATTTCGAGTGGATATTGAGTGACTTAGAATCCAGCGGTTCTAAGGAAGCCATGATGTTCTTCGTGACAAACTCCCGGATACTACCTAACGTCAACGTTATCTTCTCGTACTTATGTGGGGCGGGGTTGATTGAGTGGGTTCGTGTAGAGATCGCGATCTCGAAAGACGTTGAAGCGCTGAGTTTCTTCACTAAGTATTACCCTGAACTCATTAAGTCCGGGGGTGAGGTAGTCGTGAGGGGTGACGGTATCTCCGTCTTCTACAAAATTAGGTTAGTGAGTGAGACTAGAAAGCTGATGGATTACGTGTCTGAGGTAGCTAAGATAGTAGGAACTGAAGTTAGTGAGCTAAGGTTTTCCGGTTACACGATAATAGATGGCGGGCTTTCCCAGGCCTCAGGGACTTAGTGCTTCGCTTTATTAACGAGGTGTGAACGTGGGAGGGGGATTGATTCTCGTAGGCGCCGGGCTCTCAACGGATTTGATTACCTTGAGAGGGATTAAGAGGATTTCCGAGGCTGACGTTGTTTACGTGGATTCCTACACTAGCGTTACCTTAGGTGATTTAAGGAGTTTCATAAGGTCCCAGACCGGGAAGGAGGTCTTGTTACTGAAGCGTGAGGATATTGAGGAAAGATACTTTGAGGTTTTGATAAGGCCTGCTTTAGAGGGGCGTAAGGTAGTGTTAGTAGTTCCCGGAAACCCTCTGGACGCGACGACGCACGTAGCCCTATTAAGTGAGGCTAGCAAGAGGGGGGTGGAGTTTGAGGTAGTGCCTGCACCGGGAATAATACCTAACGCGCTCACGATGTCAGGCCTCATGATATACAAGATGGGTAAGATCGTGACCCTGACATACCCTAAGTCAGGCATCTTATCCGAATACCCCTACGACGTCATAAAAGATAACGACTTAAGGAATCTTCACACACCCCTCTTAACGGAGATAGATCTCGAGAAAGGGATTAAGATGCAGGTCAGGGAAGCCGTAGAAATACTCCTGTTACTAGAGGAGAGGAAAGGTGAGGGAATAGTGAAGGAATCAAGGAAAGCTATCGCAGTATCAGGTCTAGGCTGGGATAAGCAGAGAATATGTTTCGGGGCGCTAAAAGACCTCGCGAAACTAGCTGATCATGAAGGACCTCACACACTAATAATAACATCACCTAAAATGCACTTCTTAGAGGAAGAAGTCGCGCAGATAATTTCCAGAAAGTACTGCCGTGAGATAACATAAAAATAAGCTTTCTTAACTCATCTCTATGGCTAGCGCTAGATGTACCGCGGTAAGGAGTTCGGAGAAGCAGTTAAGAAGTGAATGTTGGTTCATAGTCTTCCGTATTCGTTGTTTTCAGACCCCATCATCTACTGGGAGACGACCAATGAGAGGAATCGACGTCTAACATAGGGTTTTCTAAACAGTTTACTTCTAGCTGTTCCTCGACACCTACCTTACAAAGGGTTTGATCTGCTGTGTAGAGTTCTTTCGCACCCGCTTCCCTTGCTGAAACTATTTGCAGAGCGTCTGCCTGGTAGATATGGTATTTTTCTATTAAATCCCAAGTTTTAGTAATAATTGATGTCTTAACCGGGATTATTTTGAGCGTTCTGAGTCTCAGCATCTTCAGGGTCTCCCCGAGAAATTCTAGTTTAGCGAGCTCGTAGTCCTCTCTACTGAGCCAGCCACGCCTGA